>Ga0136577_1000535_pt1 | contig 12216 bp, 12 predicted proteins | sample AntDeeMetagen186_FD_104793 | JGI IMG/M metagenome (GOLD analysis project Ga0136577, IMG submission 104793) | Saline lake microbial communities from Deep lake, Antarctica - Metagenome #186 | ecosystem: Environmental > Aquatic > Non-marine Saline and Alkaline > Saline | place: Antarctica: Deep... | reverse complement strand
TGAACGTGCAGAAAAGCGCCGTTGCCTCCGTGCTGCCCAAGGGCACCATCAAGTCCATCTGACCATCGCGTCACCCCTGCCGGACGCCGCCTGTACACCGGCAGGGATGCCACGGTGAACGATGGCAAGCCTTGCTGCGCGCTGCCTTGCAGCGCGCAGCGTTCCGTTCGTTATTGAAGGCAGGGCTTACATGCTCAACCGTTACCCCCTGTGGAAGTATCTGATTATTCTGGCCGTTTTGCTGGCCGGCCTGATTTACTCACTTCCCAACTTGTTCCCCGCAGATCCCGCCGTTCAGATCAGCACCCAGGACAGCGGCGCGCTAAGCGAGCGCAAGCTTGAGCGCGTCACCGATGCCCTGGACACCAACAATATCGCCGTCAAACGCGTAGAGCAGCAAAACGATCAGTGGCTGTTGCGGCTTAAAAACGCCGACGACCAGCTGCGCGCCCGCGACATTATCAGCGCAACGCTTGACGACGAGGACGCCACCGTAGCGCTCAACCTCGCTGAGGCCACGCCGGGCTGGCTCCAGGCGTTCAACGCTTCACCCATGACCCTGGGGCTTGACCTGCGCGGCGGCGTTCACTTCTTGCTGGAAGTCGACATGGACGCAGCCCTCACCCAGCGTCTGGAAGTCAACGCCAGCGCCATGCGCGAACTGCTGCGCGAAGAGCGCATCCGCTACCGCAACACCGAGATCACCAAGCGTTCGCTGTCGCTTGAGTTCGCCGGTGATGATGATCGCGACGCTGCCCGCCGCCTGATCAAACGCGAATTTCCCGAGTTTGACTACCAAAGCGAAGGCGAAGGCCGCAGTGCGCGTCTCGTGATGGCGCTGACCGATCAAAAGGTCAACGAGATCCAGGACTACGCCATCAACCAGAACCTCACGACGCTGCGCAACCGCGTCAACGAGCTGGGCGTCTCCGAACCCAAGGTGCAGCGCCAGGGCCCCAACCGCATTGTGGTGGAACTGCCCGGCGTGCAGGACACCACCGCCGCCAAACGCATCGTCGGCGCCACGGCCAATCTGGAGTTTCGTCTGGAAGCCCGGCCCGACACGCCGGAACGTGAAACCGAAACCATCGTCTTTCGCAACTCGCCGGAACGTGAGGGCACGGTCCTGCGCGACGTGATCATCACCGGTGACAGCGTTTCAAGCGCCAGCCAGAGCTTTGATGAAAACGGCCGTGCCCAGGTCAGCATTAACCTCGACGGCACCGGCGGTACGTTGATGAACCGCGCCACGCGCACCAACATCGGCCGCAACATGGCGGTGGTGTTCATCGAGCATAAAAGCGAAGACCGCGTGGTCGAAGATCCTGAAACCGGCGAGAAAACCACCGTCCGCGAGCCCTACGTAGAGCGCGGCATCATCAGCATGGCGACCATTCAAAGCGCCTTTGGCAACAGCTTTCGCATTACCGGGTTGGACTCACCCTCCGAGTCATCGGAACTTGCCCTGCTGCTGCGTTCAGGCGCGCTTGCCGCGCCGATCTACTTCGTGCAAGAGCGCACCATCGGCCCCAGCCTGGGGCAGAAAAACATCGAACGTGGCCTGCTCTCGGTACAAATCGGCCTGCTGCTCGTCGTCATTTTCATGCTGGTGCGCTACAAGGTTTTCGGCATCGTTGCCAACATCGCACTGGCGTTCAACCTGACGCTGCTGGTGGCGGTCATGTCGATGCTGGGCGCGACGCTGACGCTTCCCGGCATTGCCGGTATCGTGCTCACACTGGGCATGGCGGTAGATGCCAACGTACTGATATTCGAACGTATTCGTGAAGAGCTGCGCAACGGGCTTTCCGTCCAACAGGCGATCCACGCCGGCTACGAGCGCGCCTTCACCTCAATCGTGGATGCCAACATCACCACGCTGCTGGTCGCGGTGATTCTCTTCTCGATTGGCACCGGGCCGGTCAAAGGCTTTGCCGTTACGCTTTCCATCGGCATCCTGACCTCAATGTTCACAGCGCTTCTGGTCTCGCGCGCCATGGTCAACCTGACCTACGGCGGCAAGCCGGTGAAAAAGCTCTGGATTTGACTCCCGGCGCACAGCCCAGACTTCAAGAGGTGGTAATGAAATCCCTGACTAACCGGCAAATCGACTTTATGGGGCGGCGCCACATGGCGCTGATCCTCTCGGGCATTTTGCTGCTGGTGTCGATTGGCGCCCTTCTGTTTCAGCAGCTTAACCTGGGGCTGGACTTTACCGGCGGCACCCTGGTCGAGGCGCGCTACGCCACGGCGCCGGCGCTTGACGGCATTCGCCAGACCCTTGAGCAAAGTGGTTTTCAAGACGTGTCCGTGCAAACCTTCGGCGCCTCGACCGAGGTGCTGATTCGCCTCCAGCAGGCGTTTGATGCCGACGTGGGCAACAGCATCATCACGCTGCTGCGCGATTCCGGCGCTAACGTGGATCTGGTACGCGCCGAGTTTGTTGGCGCCCAGGTCGGCGATCAGCTGCGCGACCAAAGTGGCTTGGGCATGCTCATGGCACTGGGCGTGGTGATGCTTTACGTCGCCTTCCGCTTTCAGTACAAGTTTGCCATTGGTGCCCTGCTGGCTCTGTTGCACGACGTGATTATCGTGATCGGCGTGTTCGCGCTTTTCGGCCTAGAGTTTGACCTGACAGTGCTGGCCGCGATTCTGGCGGTTATCGGCTACTCGCTAAACGACACCATCGTGGTGTACGACCGGGTCCGCGAAACCATCCGCACCTCGCAGATCACCGACATGAGCCAGATTATCAACGAGTCCATTAACGCCACGCTGTCGCGTACGCTTGCCACATCGGGCACCACGCTGCTGGTGCTGTTGGCGCTGCTGATACTCGGTGGCGACATGATCGAAAACTTCGCCATTGCCCTGCTGATCGGCATTGTGGTGGGTACGTTTTCTTCGGTCTATATCTCCAGCGCGCTGCTGATTCCGCTGAAGCTAAGCCGTGAAGACTTGATTCCCCCGCAAAAAACCCAGGACGACGAAGAGGAAGAGCTGCCTTAGCGTCTTATTCAGCGGCTTCTTCGCACCATAAAAAACGCCCCTGCCGGCTATAACCGACAGGGGCGTTTTTTATCTGGGGACACGGCCATTAACGTGCCGCGTCGCGGCGTTTAAAAGTGCGGCGTCAACTGCTTGACCAGCGCCTTGTAGAGCCTTGGGCCGGCGGCCATCAGCATGCCATCCGCTTTGATCGCGGGCCGCCCGTCCGGGGTGCCGGTTAGCGCGCCAGTTTCCTTGAGCAGCAGCATGCCTACGTGCATATCCTGCTCCTCAAGCCCCAGCACAAAGGCACTAGCCACGCGTCCGGACGCCACTTCACAAAGATCCAGCAGGCCGCTGCCGGTAGCAATCAGCGTATCAACGCTCGGGGCGAGCTGCTGGGTCAGCGTGAGATAGGCGGGTAAATGACGGCTGCGCAGCCCGGTGGGCGGCAGGCTCAGCGCAAGGCGTGTGCCGGCCATCGCGGTGGGCTTGCTGACGCGCATGCGCTTATCGTTATGCTGGGCGCCGCTACCGCGACTGGCAATATATTCGTCATCCGAGAAGGGGCAGACAATCACCGCGTGTTCAGGCCGGCCTTTAACCAGGCATACCGCCGACAACGCAAAGTCCGCGCCGGCTACCGACAAGCTGGAATAGCCGTGGATCGGCTCGATTTTCCAGACGATATCGCGCCCGTCGCCTTCGCCGGCCTTGTGCGACGTAAAGCGGCCGGCAACGCCGTGCTGGGGGTAGCCGCGCTCAAGCTGCTGGACGATGGTGGCCTCGGCCTTGCTCGCGGTTTCTGCCAGCAGGTGTTCAAGGTTGGTTTCATCGTGAGCATTTTCGATGCGCTCGCGGATACGTAAAAATTGATCAGCGGCCTTGCGCGTCGCGCGCAGCGTGAACTGGACCATCGGATTCATGGGCGAGCCTTATGACGGTAAGGTTAAAGACAGAACTGTTAAAGAACGGGCGGCGGTGAGTGCCGCGCAGGGCGGCGATTCTAGCAGAGCACGTGCAAGGGTGCCATGTAGTCATGCTAAACTTATGCACCTTTAAAAACCGCTTCCACTCACTTTCACCACATTCACTTGCACCCACGTCATTTGAACCCAACGACCGAGTCACGCAATGCTTGAGCGCCTTCGTACTGTCCTTATCGGCACCAGCCACCCCGGCAATATCGGCGGTGTCGCCCGCGCCATGCACAACATGGGGCTTGCCGACCTTGCGCTGGTCGCCCCGCGGGGCGAAACCATCACCCAAGACAGCATTTCCCGCGCCTCGGGCGCTGATCATCTGTTGCACAGCGCCCGCCACAGCCAGACGCTGGACGAGGCCGTGGCCGACTGCACCTTTGTGGTTGGCGCCAGCGCCCGCTCGCGCACCCTGTCCTGGCCGATGCTCTCGCCCCGGGAGCTGGCCCGCCGTCTGCCCGAGGAGTGCCGCCACGACAACGCTCGGGTCGCGCTAGTGTTCGGCCGCGAAGAAAGCGGGCTGACCAACGACGAGCTGCACCGCTGCCACGCCCACGTGCACATTCCCACCAATGCGGATTTCAGCTCGCTCAACCTGGCCGCGGCGGTACAGGTGGTGGCCTATGAATGCCGCGTGGCGTGGCTTGAACAGCAGGCAATACCGGCCGACGCCGCGGGCGCAAGCGACAAGAATGAGGAGGTAAACCTTGCCTCCCACGCCGATCTGGAGCGCTACTTTACGCACCTTGAGCACACCCTGACCGCGATTGAGTTTCACGATCCGGACAAGCCGCGCCAGCTCATGGCGCGTCTGCGCCGGCTTTATCTTCGCGCGCACCCTGAGCAGCTGGAACTTAATATCCTGCGCGGGATACTCACCGCCACCGACAAAGCCACTCAGCCGCCACGCTCTTGAATCCGGTGCCCACATACTGAAGGAAGGCCGCATGTTTGAACGTCTGCGCGAAGACATCAACAGCGTGTTTGCCCGCGACCCGGCCGCACGCCATTTTTTCGAAGTCCTGACCAACTACCCCGGCCTGCACGCGCTGCTGCTGCACCGCTTCAACCACTGGCTGTGGAAAAAAAATGCCAAGTGGCTAGCGCGCACCCTATCGACCTTTTCACGCTGGCTGACGGGCATTGAGATTCATCCCGGCGCCACCATTGGCCGGCGCTTTTTCATCGACCACGGCATGGGCGTGGTGATTGGCGAAACCGCGCTGATCGGCGATGACGTAACGCTCTACCACGGCGTCACGCTCGGCGGCACCAGCTGGAATAAAGGCAAACGCCATCCGACCCTTGAAGATGGCGTGATTGTTGGCGCCGGCGCGAAAATACTCGGACCTTTCGTCATCGGCGCCGGCGCCAAGGTGGGCTCCAACTCCGTGGTGACCAAGGCCGTGCCCGCGGGCGCCACGGTGGTCGGTATTCCCGGCAAGATCGTCAAGCGCACCGAGCCCGATGAAGAGCAGTCGCTTGACGTCGACCCAGCCCGGCGCGAAGCCATGCGCGAGAAGTTCGGTTTTGACGCCTACGGCATCAGCCAGGACATGCCCGACCCGGTCGCGCGCTCGATGCAGGCCATGCTTGATCATATGCACGCGGTCGATGAACGTATTGAGCAGATGTGTTCAACGCTGACCCGGCTCGACGCCAGCTACCGCAACGGCCACCTGCCCGAGCTGCGCGACGAGGACTTCGCCGACGTACTCGACGAAGCCGCCAGCGACTGTACCCAACGCCATTCCAATAACCCTGCCCAAGATCCTGCGCCGGACAATGACGAGTCAAAAGGTTGACCGCAACGCTCAGGCTTTCCCATAATGAGGCGACATTTGTCGTCAATACGCTCCATCGAGCGTTGAGGGTCTGCCATGCGCTTGACCACCAAGGGTCGCTACGCCGTGACCGCCATGCTGGACTTGGCGATCAACGCCGACGCTGCGCCCACAAGCCTTCGCGATATCGCCCAGCGTCAGGGGATTTCGCTGTCCTACCTTGAGCAGCTGTTCGTACGGCTGCGCCGGGCAGGGCTTGTGCGCAGCGTACGCGGCCCGGGCGGCGGCTATCTGCTGGCGCAAACGCCCGCCGCCATCAACGTCTCAAGTATTGTCGATGCGGTGGACGAAAGCGTAGACGCCACGCGCTGCCAGGGGCTTTCCGACTGCCAGCAGGGCGATATCTGCTTAACGCACCATCTGTGGTGCGAGCTTTCTAACCAGATTCGCCACTTTCTCGACGCCGTGACGCTTGAGCAGCTGCGCATGCGCCCCAACATACAGCAGATCGCCACGCGCCAGCAGACCCGACTGGACGGCGGCATTTTCGCGTCTGCGCCGTAGTTCTGTGCCGTAGCTCTGCGACTTAGTGCCGAGCCTTTGCGCCGTTTCTCGTGCGCCTCCCTGACTTGATGTGAAACAACATGCCACACACCACGCCCTCGCTGCCTATTTACCTTGACTACGCCGCCACCACGCCGGTTGACGAGCGCGTAGCGGCCGTCATGCAGCGCTACCTGACGGTCGACCAGCTTTACGCTAACCCGGCCTCGCGCAGCCACATGCTCGGCTGGCAGGCCGAGCAGGCCGTCGAACAGGCGCGGCGTCAGGTGGCCGACAGCATCCACGCCGACCCGCGAGAGATCGTCTGGACCAGCGGCGCCACCGAGGCCGACAACCTCGCGCTAACCGGCTTTATGCGCGCCAACCGCGAGCGCGGCATGCACCTGGTCACCTCGATTATCGAGCACAAAGCGGTGGTGGATACCGCCCGCGCGCTTGAAACCGAAGGCTTCGAGGTCACTTGGCTGACGCCCGGCCACGACGGGTGCATAACGCCTGGGCAGCTGCGCGAGGCCATGCGCGACGACACCTCACTGGTCTCGCTAATGGCCGTGAATAACGAGCTGGGCAGCGTCAACGACATCGCCGCACTGGCGGATGTGGCCCACGAATTCGGCGCGGCGTTTCACACCGATGCCGCCCAGGCCATCGGCCGTATCCCGCTCGACGTAGCCGCCCAACACATTGACCTGATGTCGCTGTCGGGGCACAAGGCTTACGGGCCCAAGGGTGTCGGCGCGCTGTACGTCAAACGCCACCCCGATATCCGCGTGGAAGCGCTGATCCACGGTGGCGGCCACGAGCATGGCATGCGCTCGGGCACGCTGCCCACGCACCAGATCGCCGGCATGGGCGAAGCCTTTGCCCTGCTTGACCAGCAAGGCGAGGCTGACCAAGCGCACATTAAAGCGCTGGCCGAACGTTTTCTCGCAGAGCTTGCCCAACTGGGTGACGTGCACCGCAATGCGCCCGGCAAGCACAGCGTGCCTAATATTATCAACGTGGCCTTTGGCGGCGTTGACGGCGAATCGTTACTCATGGCACTGCGCGATATCGCGGTGTCCACCGGGTCAGCATGCAACTCGGCAAGCGTTGACCCGTCTTACGTGCTGCTCGGCGTCGGCGTGCCGCGCCGGCTGGCGCTGTCATCGCTGCGTTTCAGCTTCGGGCGCTTTACCACCGACGCCGACATCGACTACGCCCTGCGCGTGCTGCACCATGCGGTTACCGGCCTGCGCGCTTAAACTGTCAAGAACGCAAGAGAGTAAGAACGTAGGGTGCGAAGAACCAAACGTTAAGAACGTAAGATTTTACCCGCGACGGTTTCAACAGGAGGTCATTCATGGCCACACTAAATATTACGCCCACTGCCGCCGAGCAGATCCAGCACGTCCTTGCCGAGCGCGGCGAAGGGCTTGGCCTGCGCGTGTCGATCAAACCTTCCGGCTGCTCCGGCTATAGCTACGTGCTCAACTTTGCCGACGAGGCCGCCCCGGACGACATCAGTTTTGAAGACCACGGCGCCCGCGTGTTTGTGGCACCGGACGCGCTGGACATGCTCGACGGCAGCGAAGTCGACTACGTCAACGAGGGGCTGAACCGCTTCTTTCGCTTCAACAACCCCAACGTCCAGGACGAGTGCGGCTGCGGCGAAAGCTTTACCGTTTAGCGGCACTCCGGCACTGGCAGTATTCACGGCCTTGATGAAGCGCTATAATCGCGCCCACCCCGCCGCCGGCCCGGTTTTCTCAACGCTTCTGGCGGCGGCGTCTTTCATTTGCCGCCCTGCCCGCCAGAGCGGCACTTTGTGTTACGCCCTATCCAGGAGATTTACATGGCGAACGAACGTACGCTTTCTATCATCAAGCCCGATGCCGTCGCGAAAAATGCCATCGGCGATATCATCGCTCGCTTTGAAAAGGCCGGCCTCAAGGTCGTCGCCGCCAAGATGCTGCACCTCTCCGAAGAAAAAGCCGGCGGTTTTTACGCCGAGCACAAAGAGCGTTCGTTTTTCAACGACTTGGTCGGCTTCATGATCTCAGGCCCGGTTGTGGTACAGGTTCTTGAAGGCGACAACGCCATCGCCACCAACCGCGACCTGATGGGCGCAACCAATCCCAAGGAAGCGGCTGCCGGCACTATCCGCGCCGACTTCGCGGAAACTATCGACGCCAACGCTGTTCACGGGTCAGACTCCGTGGAAAGTGCTGAGCGCGAAATCGCCTACTTCTTCGGCAACGACGAAATCTGCCCGCGCTAAACGCGCAGCAAGGCCGCTTTTGTCACGTTGCCGGCCATTTTCGCGGGAGCTTTGGCTCCCGCCTTTTCCGACGCTGACCGCCATGACCACCACCGCTGCTCAAGACGCTCCCAACGACGCTTCCTCCGCCTCGCCCGCGCCCGACGCCAAAAACGCGGCGCCAAAGCCGCCCGAACGGGCCAACCTGCTCGGCATGTCGCGCGCGCAACTCGAAGCGTTTTTTCTCTCCATTGACGAAAAGAAGTTTCGCGCCGCCCAGGTGATGAAATGGATTCATCACGAAGGCTGCGACGACTTCGCCGCGATGACCAACCTGTCCAAGGCACTGCGCGAGAAGCTTGAACGCCTCGCGGAAGTCCGCGGTCCGAGCGTGGTTTACGAAGGCGCCTCCCAAGACGGCACGCGCAAGTGGGTGCTGGAAGTCGAGGATGGCAGCTACGTGGAAACGGTGCTGATCCCCGCCGACAACGGCAAGCGGCGCACGCTTTGCGTGTCGTCTCAGGTCGGCTGTTCGCTTGACTGCAGCTTTTGCTCCACCGGCAAACAGGGCTTTCAGCGCAACCTCACCGCCGCCGAGATCATCGGCCAGCTGTGGGTGGCCAGCCGCCGTGACGACTCGCGCCGCGAGGGCGGCCCGCGCGCGGTAACCAACGTGGTGATGATGGGCATGGGCGAGCCACTGATGAACTATGCCAACGTCGTCCCAGCCATGAAGCTAATGCTTGAAGACGACGGCTACGGCTTGTCCAAGCGCCGCGTTACGCTCTCCACCTCGGGCGTGGTGCCGATGATCGACAAGCTAGGCGACGAGATTGACGTAAGCTTGGCCATTTCGCTGCACGCGGCCAACGATGAACTACGCAATACGTTGGTGCCGCTTAACCGCAAATACAACATCCAGACGCTGCTCGATGCCTGCCGGCGCTACCTGGCCAAAAGCCCGGACAACCGCCAGGTGACCATCGAATACACCATGATGAAGGGCGTTAACGATCAGCAAGAGCACGCCGAACAGCTCGCCGATGTGCTAAAAGATCTGCCGTGCAAGATCAACCTGATTCCGTTTAATCCGTTCCCCCATTCGGGCTACGAAACGCCTTCGCGCAACCAGTGCGTGCGCTTTCAGCGCTGGCTTGACGAACGGGGCTATACCGCGCCGATCCGCACCGCTCGCGGGGATGATATCGACGCCGCCTGCGGCCAGCTGGTGGGCCGGGTGAAAGACCGTACCAAGCGTCACGCGCGTTATATTCAATCCATCCAGCTTGACGCCAACTAGCACCGCCTTGACTTCCGTCGGGCACAGCGCTTTGATGAACACGCCTTGTGCCCCAGGTGCCCTGTAAGCTGGCTCAATAGCACAGGGTGCAACAGCGCCTGGCTCCTTTGCTGAACCGTTTATCACCCCACTTTTTGTCACCGCAATGAGGACAACGATGCTTTTTTGCCGACACTTGGCGCGGACTTTCCGTATGCCTGTAACAGTGGCACTCATTAGCACGCTATGGTTGTCCGGCTGCGCATCGTCTTCCTCGTTTTCCACCACCGACAAGCCCGACGCCAGCAGCGCTTACACCCGGCTTGGCGTGGCCTACCTTGAGCAAAACAACTTAACGCGAGCACGCAACGCACTCGACCGGGCTCAAGAACTTGACGCCGATAACCCCGAAACGCTGCAGGCCCTGGCGCTTGTCTATCAGCGTCAGGGCGAAGATGCACTGGCCACCGAGTATTTCCAGAAAGCGCTCGATAGCGACACCGACTTCACTCGCGGGCGCAACAATTACGCCGCTTTCTTATACCAGCGGGGCGATTATACAAGCGCCTGCCAGCAGCTTGAGATGGCCTCTCACGACGCTCAATACGAGCATCGCGCGCGGCTTTTTACTAATCTAGGCCAGTGTTACCTGGCGCTTGACGAGACTCAGCGCGCCCGCGAGAGTCTGGTGCGGGCAGGCAAGATCAACCCGCGCCATGCGTCCAGCTATTTTTACTTGGCTAAACTGGAATATATCCAAGGCAACCACGAGCAGGCTTGGCTTTCGTTGCAGCGATTTTTCAAGCTCGCCAAGCCAACCCGCGAGGCGCTTGAGATGGCCACTGAGCTGGCTCGCGCCCGTGGCGACGACGCGCTTGCCGCCGACTACCAGCGCCAGCTTGAGCGCATGAACGGAACTACGCCCTGACCACCGTTTTGATGAAGGATGCTCAGCCATGAGCGACACACACACCTCCGAATATGTTGATGATCAGCCTGCCGTCTCCCCCGGCAAGCTTTTACAACAAGAGCGGGAACGCCAGGCGATTACCCTTGAGGACGCCGCTATTGCCCTGCACTTGCGTCCCGCCGTAGTGTCAGGGCTTGAGCGGGATCATTACGTTGAGATCCCCGTTGCTGCCTATCGCCGCGGCTACCTGCGCACCTATGCCAAGTACCTGGGCATGGATGATAAGCCTATTCTGGACGCCTACCGTGCGCTCCACGGCGACCCCGATGCCGAGCGCGAGGTCAAGCCGGTCTCGGTGTCCCGGCCGCCGTCGCGGTTGGGCGGACTGTTATTCAAACTGGTGACGCTTTTAGTGATTGCCGGGCTGATCGGCGTGACCGTCACCTGGTGGCAAAGTCGCGGCGGGAATACGCCGCCGGGGCTTGACGACAACACCGCGACGGAAACCGCCCCGGATACATCCAACGCGCCGGCAAGCACCGACGCCGAACCGCGTAACACGGCCGGCACGTCCAACGGCGCCGGTGATACCCTGACCGACACAGATACAGACACCCATACCGCTTCCAATCCCCGCGCCACCGCCACGCCAGAGCCCCAAGCCGCCACGCCGTCGAAGGTGGCACTGGCAGCGGCCACCGCGGTGGCACGCGCTGCTACCGAGCGCGCCAACGCCGCAGCCGCCAATACGCTGGCGCTAACCTTCAATCAGCAGTCGTGGACGGAAATCTTTGATGTCCGCGACCAGCGCATCTTTGTCGGCCTGCAGCAGCCCGGCACCGAGGCCAGCGTAGAAGGCCAGCCGCCGTTTCGTTTAACCGTCGGCAACGCTACCGGCGTCGAGCTACGCTATCAGGGCGAGATCGTTGATCTTGTCCAGCACGCCGGCGCCAATAACGTCGCCCGCTTTACCCTGGGAGAGTGACCCGCCGTATGCACGCCCCGTCCCCTATTCAACGTCGCGTTTCGCGCCAGATTCACGTGGGCAATGTTCCGGTCGGCGGCGATGCGCCGATTGCCGTCCAGAGCATGACCAACACCGACACCCTTGACGTCGAGGCCACGGTTGGCCAAATCCGTCAGCTGGAAGCCGCCGGCGCCGACATCGTCCGCGTTTCGGTGCCCAGCATGGACGCCGCCGAGACCTTTGGGCGCATTCGTCAGGCGGTCAACGTGCCGCTGGTGGCCGATATCCACTTCGATCATAAGATCGCCCTGCGCGTTGCCGAGCTGGGTGTGGACTGCCTGCGCATCAACCCCGGCAACATCGGCCGCGAAGACCGCGTGCGCGCGGTGGTTAGCGCCGCCCGCGATAATGGCATCCCCATACGCATTGGCGTCAACGCCGGCTCGCTGGAAAAATCCCTGCAGCGCAAATACGGCGAACCCACGCCCGCGGCACTAGTCGAATC
>Ga0136577_1000527_pt1 | contig 12416 bp, 10 predicted proteins | sample AntDeeMetagen186_FD_104793 | JGI IMG/M metagenome (GOLD analysis project Ga0136577, IMG submission 104793) | Saline lake microbial communities from Deep lake, Antarctica - Metagenome #186 | ecosystem: Environmental > Aquatic > Non-marine Saline and Alkaline > Saline | place: Antarctica: Deep... | reverse complement strand
GACCGTAGTGAGGGTGTTTTCACCCCACGAGAACAGGTCGTGAACCGCGAACCGTAATATCCCAACTCAGCGGCGCGGTGCCGTGGGATTCCCGCGTCTTCAGGCGCGGGAGGACGTCAAGTTGGTTAACACGAGAGCAACCGATGTCCGACGAACCCACCGGCGAACTTCCTGACGGAGATTGTTAACCTGCTCAAGGAGTCGTCTCCGGAGCAGCTACGAGACGTTGCTACGTACGCTTAAGCGCTAGCCGTATACAAGGAGCGTCCATTGATCTCTCGGATTGTCCCGTAAAGAACAGAACCACGATCAAGGAGATCTACCTGCTATCACTTGGCCGGTATGTCACTACGTGAGGTAAGTAAATTTCTCGATGAATACGAGTTTATTTGGAGTCACGTCGCTAATTCACAACTGGGTTCACAAAGCCGATCTACAGCCGATCTCGACCGTCTCCGAGGATCAACTCGCGGTTGATGAAAAGATATTCCGTCTCCACGGACAGAGGTTCTGGCTGTACGGAGCGGTTGATCCTATACGAACGACATCCTCCGGTTAAGCCCCTATCCGACCGCAAATAAGCAGATGACGAGATAGATTCTGACCAAGTTTTGCCGGTTCTACCAACTCAATGACATTGAATTGCTCGTCGATGACGCAGATTATCTCGATCCCGTTCTTGCTGAAGACGGCTATCGCTCTCGAGTCATTCGCCATGGAAATCGGAACGCCATCAAACGTGTCTTCTGAGAAATAGAACAGCGAACATCATTGTTTACAAATAGTTTTAGCTATGTCGCGTTAAAGACAGTTCAAAATTGGCTTGAAGCCGTCGCCGTCTAGCACAATTCACGCCAAACGTAACGCGACCAGTTGGTAGCGGAGTATCTGATCGTCTCAGTTTAATTTAAATTGCACGGGGCAAGACTTGAGCTATTTGACTCGACCATTTGCAAAAAGCCCGTCCGTGGAATCTCTTGTTGCCACCCTCTCGTTGGCGTAACTTCGCGGTCACAGCTGGGCCGACCATCCTCAGATCGACCGCGGATGCAGCGGACAAGGCATCCCGCGCTGCTAACCAGGTCTGCGTGCTCCTCCACGAGACCGCGGCCGACGTACGGGCCGACAGCTCCGAGACCAAGCAGTTCTCTGCAATCCTCTACCGCGTGTCTGACCTGTACGACCCCGACAATCAGATCCCGCCGGAGGAGATCTACCGCAGTGTCTGACACATCATGCGGATCAAAGAACAGGGCGGAATACGTCGCTGACGGACTCTCGGCGGTGGGGTTTGACTTCGGCGTAAGTCAGTCCTCCGGGGTCGCCGCAGGGGGGTTTACCGGGCCGTCGTCCAGCGGTGTCGCGCCGTCGACGACCGCGGCGAGCCCGAGCCGCTCGACCGTTTCTTGTGTCGGAAGTCCGTGGTCGCCCCAGCCGCGCAGAGCGTAGTACCTGTCCAGCAGACGGTCGAACACGTCGCTATCGACGCCCGGGGTGCCATCGTCCGCCACCGAGCGGAGCGGGTCAGGGAGGCGGTCGCCCGTGCGGTCGAACCCCTCGCGGGCGTTGAACAGTCGAGTGAGCACCCAGATCCGTTCGCCGGTCGTCGCGAGCGTCGCGACCGAGTCGGTCGATGTATCGGGGTCAGTGGGCGTACCAGGGTCGGATCTACGGGCTGCGTCGCCGTGGTCCGTACTGTTGCGACCGGCGTCGGCGACAGCCGGGTGATCGATCGTCGAGAGCCACTCCGCGCCGAGGTCGGTCCCGACGGTCTCGCCGACGAAGTCGTCGACGAGGAGGCTCCACAACACCGACCGCGCGTTCTGCTCACCGACCACGTCGCGGACCTGATCGGCCGAGGTTCGGTCGGGCCGAGCGGCGGGTTCGGTATCCTGCGGCCGCGCACGACGGTGGCACGCCCCGCGGTCGCTCGTCGCGTAGGCGAGCGCGACGCCGACCGCCGCCCGCGGGTCGAAGCCCGGGAGAGCCATCGACTTCACCGTGGGCACGAGCCCTCTACCGCCGAACCGGGCGGCGGCCGCGTCGATCCCGTCGGCGAGCACGTCCGGCAGTCCGGGGTCCGCGTCGAGGTCGGCCGGGGGCTCGCGGGCCGCGATCGCCTCCAGCAGCCGGCCGGCTCCGTCCGGGTCGCCGAACTCGATCGGACAGTCGATCACGCCCGCCTCGCCGGCACGGATCGCCCACGCGACCGCGTTGCCAGCGCCGATAACGTCGAGGCCGAGTCGGTCGCAGATCCCGCAGAGTTCGACGACCCGATCGAAGTCGTCGATACCGAGACCGGCGCCGAGCGTGATCGGTGCCGCACCGCGCGGGACCACCTCGCCGTCGGGCGTGTCGATCCGGAAGCCGCCAGGGACGGTAGCGTTCTCGCCGACGCCCTTGCAGTCGTCCGCTGATCGGCGATCGCCGACCGCTTCGCGGCCGGTCGCGCGGTCCAGCGCGGCCTCGACACCGATGTCGTCGGTACCGGCGAACCCGATCTCCGTCCATCCCTCGGCCGCGAGGACACCGACCTCGTTCGCGTAGTCGACTGTTTCGATGGTCTCGCCGGCCGCCTGCCATTCGCCAGTTGCGTCCCGTCCGTAGGCCACCGCGTCGCGATCCCGAAGCGCGGCGAGGTCGTCCGGAACGGCCGGCGGAGGATCGCGGGCGACGACCGCCTTCAGCCGCTTCGCGCCCATCACGGCGCCAGCACCGCCGCGGCCCGCGTGGTGATCGCCGCCGTCGCTCGCGATCGTCGCGTACACCGCCTCGCGCTCGCCGGCCGGACCGACGCAGGCGACCCCGGCGTCCGGGAACCGGTCCGCGGTCTCGGCGGCGTCGGCGCCCCACGCGTCGCTCGTCTCGATCCGGGCGCGACCCCCCTCGACCTCGACGCGGACCGGCTGGTCGGCGGCGCCGGTCACGAGCAGCCCCAGGCAGTCGTCAAGCGACCCGGCGAGCCGGTCGGCGAACGCACCGCCGGCGTACGAATCAAGGAAGGCGCCGGTGAGCGGGGACTTCGTTACCGCGGCGTACCGCGTCTCACCCGGGAGGAACCCCGCGAGCGGTCCGATGAGGAACGCGAGGAGGTTCTCCGGTCCCGTCGGGTTCGTCCCCGGCGACAGCTCCTCGTAGAGGTAGCGCGTTCCAAGTCCCTTCCCGCCGATGTAGTCGCGCCGCCAGTCGTGCGGGACACGCTCGCGGACGGTCTCGCCCGTTGAGAGGTCGACGCGGAGGACGTGGGTGCGGCTCCGACTCATTTAGACGCCCTGCGCGGCGGAGACGTATCAATCTGTCCGCCACGAGACCCGATCACTGGCTTCTTCAACCGTCAGAGTGAGGCGGCCGGCGGTCGAACGCCATGCACGGACCTGACAACCGCGCTCGACGCCCGCGACGCCACCGTCTGCGCCGTCGGCGCAGGCGGCAAAAAGTCAGTGCTGTTCGCGCTGGCCGACCGGCTCGACCGAGCGGTGGTGACCGCGAGCGTTCGGATTCCGATCTTCGACGACCGAGTCGCTGCGGTGTGCGTGACCGGCGATCCAGTCGCGGTGATTGCCGAAATCTCTGATGCCGTGCCGAGCGCGTGGCCGCGATCACGGGTCGCGAGATCGGCGACAAGATCCGCCCTGCTGACGTCGCGATTGTCATCGCGAGCCCGGTGGGCGGTCTGAAAGGCATCCCCAGCGACGCAACTGTGGTCCCGGTCGTGAACGAGGTCGACGAGGAGGCGGACGCCGCCCGGGAGGTCGCCGAGGGGGTCCTTGACCGCGCCGACATACCGCGTGTCCTTCTGACGCGCCTGATCGCGGACGATCTGGTCGTCGAGCTTATCTCGTAGCACCGACTACGGGGACGCGTTTGAACCCACACCGCGCTTCGCGTCCGGTAGCTCCGAAACCGACCGCCAGAGCGCCCGGTACAGCGTCCACGCGTCGACCCCGGTCCGCGCCATCACCGCCCGACAGACGTCGTCGAAGCGCCGGTAATCACCGACCGACGGCGGCTCGGGGTATGGGTCGTCAAACTCGCCGGCGGCGACCAACACGCGCCAGGTGCGGGGATCAATCGCGACGAACCTCGCCGGGCCAAGGAACTGGAAGAAGCCAGACGCGACCGCGATGTCGATCCCGCCGAGCGCGGTGAGCGCGTCGAGGGCGTCGATGACACCGTCTGCGTCGGGCGGTTCATCGTTTCCCCACTCCGCCCCCAGTCGCGGTCTCTCTCGTTCCCACTGCGTCGACGGCTGTCCCAATGGCATTCGTCACGTCGCCGAAGTCGTTGTCCCGAAACGCCTCCTCCCGCTCGCGCCGCTCGCGGTCCGGGTACTCGCCGAGGTACCGCCGGAAGTACCACCTGACGATCCACTGGGCGTCGCGTCGCCCGTACTCGTTGCCGGCGAACGTCTTCGGAACCGTCTCGACGTGCTGTCGCTCCACGTCATACAGCGGTTCCGTCTCTGCGTACTCTCTGGCACGGTCCCGGATCGTCGACTCGCTCAGGTCCATTGCCTTCCGGTACGAGGGTGAGAGGTATGAACACCTGCCTTTCGTCGTGGTCGCGTTTGACGATCCCGCCGTGTCGTGTGAATCTCAACCGCGGTCAGATCACGGGCCGACGGGACGGGACGCCGAGACCTACCGGTACACTCATGGACTCCGATGATAGATCGAGTGGTATGAACGTACATTGGAGCGGTGAGACCGATGTCCAGTGAGCCGGATGATGCGGTGAAGACCATCTGCCCGTACTGCGGCGTCGGCTGCGGGATTCAGGTGAACCAGGGCGACGAGCCCGGCGACGTGAGCTTCATGCCGTGGGGGGAGGCGCCCGTCAACGAGGGGCGCGTCTGCATCAAGGGCGGGGCGGCGACGCAGGTGGTGGACCACGAGGATCGGCTGACGGAGCCGCTGATCAGAGAGGACGGGGAGTTCCGCGAGGCGACGTGGGAGGAGGCGTACGACCGGATCGTTTCTGAGATGGAGCAGATCCGCGAGGAGCACGGCCCGGACGGAATGGGATTCTTCGGCTCCTCGAAGACGATGAACGAGGAGAACTATCTCCTCCAGAAGCTCGCACGCCGATACGGCACGAATCAGGTCGACAACTGCACGCGGATGTGTCACGCCTCTACGGTGTGGGCGCTCCGGACCAGTCTCGGGCAGGGCGCGATGACGAACAGCATGGCGGACTTAGAGGAGGCGGCCGACGTCTTCTGGATCGAGGGCTCGAACCCCGGCGAGCAGCACCCGATCGCCAACAGCCAGTACTTCCGGCAGGCGGTCTTGGAGGGCGCGACCGTCATCCAGGTCGACCCCCACGCGAACAAGACCACCCGGTCGTTCAAGATCGGCGAGACGGACCGGCACATGCACCTCCAGCTCAACCCGGGGACGGACATTCCCCTCTTGAACGTCGTGCTCAAGACGATCCTCGAACGCCACGAGGAAGAGCCCGACGCGGGCTGGATCGACGAGGCGTTCGTCGAGGAGCGAACCGAGGGGTTCGACCACCTGAAAGAGACCCTCGTGGACTTCGACAAGGAGGCCGCGGCCGAGGAGGCGGGCGTCCCCCTCGAAGACATCGAACTCGCCGCCGAGAAGTACGCGATGGCGAACAACGCCGCCATCTTCACCGGGATGGGGATGAGCCAACACACCTGCGGCGTCGACAACGTCCAGAACGAGATCAACCTTGCGCTGATCACGGGGAACCTCGGCAAGCCCGGAACCGGCGTCAACCCGCTTCGCGGGCAGAACAACGTCCAGGGAACCTGCGACGTCGGCGCGATGCCGAACGTGCTCCCCGGGTACCAGCTCGTCGACGACGACGAAGCCCGACAGTCGGTCGAAGCGGAGTGGGGCTTCGAGATCCCCGACGAGCCGGGACTCACGAACGTCGAGATATCGCATTCGATCGGCGACACGGTCCACGGGCTGTACGTGATGGGTGAAAACCCCATCATGAGCGAACCCGACGGCAACGAGACCGAGAAGCGATTCGAAGAAGACCTCGAGTTCCTCTGTGTTCAGGACATCTTCATGACGGAGACCGCCAAACTCGCGGACGTCATCCTTCCGGCGACGACGTGGGCCGAGCGCGGCGGCACCGTCACCAACACCGACCGGCGCGTCCAGCGGATGCGCGGTGTCGACAAGGTCCACGAGAACACGAAACACGACCTCGACATCCTGATGGAGGTCGGCAGCCGTCTGTTCGGCGAGGACGGCTTCCGATTCGACGACGTGGAGGCCGTCTTCGAGGAGCTCCGGCGGGTGTGTCCGATCTACCACGGGATGACCTACGAGGCGCTCGGCGAGACCGGCATCCAGTGGCCCTGCTACGAGGAGGGCGACGAGGGCGACCAGTACCTCTACGAGGAGTCCTTCGACACGGAGAACGGGCTCGGGCAGATCGAGGGCGTCCGCCACCAGCCGCCCGCGGAAGTCCCCGACGAGGAGTACCCGCTGATCCTCACCACCGCGCGGCTGGAGGAGCACTACAACACGGGGACAATGAGCCGGCGCTCGCCGACGCTCTCGCGCCAGCACCCGGAGAACTTCGTCGACGTCCACCCGAACGACGCCGACCACTACGGCATCGAGGACGGGGATCGGGTGACGCTCCGATCCAGACGCGGCGAGATCGAGGTGAAAGCGCAGGTGACCGAGGACATCAAGGAGGGCGTCGTCTGGACGACGCCGCACTTCGCGGCCGCCTCCGCGAACCGCCTTACCAACGACGTGCTCGACGAGCGGGCGAAGATCCCCGAGTACAAGGCTGCGACAGCCGAGATCGAGATCGGGATCGAATCCACAGGCGACGATACGGCGTCTGCCGACGACTGAGCGGCGGCGCCGTAGAACGCGGTCGACTGGCCCGAAGACACGCCCGTGGAGACTGTGACCGCTACGGAGACCGCTGACTTCCAGCGTGTGTCTGCAAGTCACGTCGTAGAAACGAGAAGCCTCGGGGCTTGACCCCGAGGCGATTCACTCGCCGCGCCATTTGGGATCACGTCCTTCGAGGAAGGCGTCAATCCCCTCGTCTTTGTCGTCGGTTGCAAACAGTTGAGCAAATAGGGCGGCTTCGTACGCGATTCCGTCGTCGAGGTCCATCTGGCTGCTTGCCTGCACCGCATCCTTCGCGAACTCAAGAGCAACTGGGCTCTTGTCAGCCATTGCGCCGGCCAGTTCGTCTACCCGCTCGTCGAACGAATCCTCACTGAGGACTTCATCAACGAGTCCGATATCGGCCGCCTCAGTGGCATCGATCAACTCACCGGAGAGAATCAGCCGCATGGCCTGCCCCTCTCCGACAAGCCGCGGGAGACGCTGGGTGCCGCCCCCTCCGGGAATGATTCCGAGGTTAATCTCGGGCTGACCGAGCTTGGCATCCTCAACTGCGAGGCGGACATCGCAGGCCAGTGCGAGTTCACATCCGCCCCCGAGCGCGTGCCCATTTATCCGGGCTATCACGGGGAGAGACAGATCGGCGACGCGCTCGTATATCCGTGGACGTTCACTGGCAGCCCGCTGTTCGAGTGAGTCGCGCTCGCGGAGTTCCGTTACGTCAGCACCCGAGACAAACGCGCCGCCCGCATCGTCACCTGTGAGCACGACGACTCGCGTCGACGTATCCGCCTCCGCGGCGTCGAGCACATCGGCGAGATCCTCGCGAACCTTCGCATTCAGCGCATTGCGTTCGTCCGGACGGGATATTGACACCACTGCCACACCTTCAACACGGTCACCAACAGCTGCCTCGATAACTTCAGATTCGGCAGCGATAGCAGCGGGATCAGCCGACTCAGACATCATTAAACTCCCCCCCACCACTTACATCGACGATCTCGCCGTCTTCCCAGATATAGAATCCCTCTCCGGTCTTTTTACCGAGCTTCCCTGCGCGAACCTTCTGCCGGAGCGCCTGTGGCGGCCGAAATCTCTCACCAAGCTCTTCATGGAGGTACTCCAGCACGTCGAGGCGCACATCGAGTCCGACCACATCTGTCAGTTCGATCGGTCCCATTGGATGGTTGTAGCCAAGTTCCATCGCCTTGTCGATATCTCGCGGACCCGCGACACCGGTCTCGAGCATACGGACCGCCTCCGCACCAAGGGCTACACCAAGCCGCGAAGAGGCAAACCCGGCAGAGTCGCGGATCGTGATGGGACTCTTGTCAAGCGACTCAACGAAGTTGATGACCCGATCGAGGGTCGCCTCGTCCGTCTGTTCGGCGTCGATCACCTCGACGAGACCCATGATGTGAACTGGGTTGAAAAAGTGAAGACCGAGAGCCCGGCCTGGGTCATCAAGGGTACTGATGATCTCCGTCACCGACAGCGAGGAGGTGTTCGTCGCGAGGATCGCGTCAGGAGGCGCGGCTGCCGCAACATCCTCGAACACGCTTTGTTTGAGGTCAACGTCTTCGGGCACCGCTTCAACGACGAGATCGGCGTCTGCGACTGCTGTGTCCATATCTGTTGTCGTCGCGATCCGATCAAGCGTCGCTGCCATCTCGTCTTCCGTCACTTTCTCGCGGTCGACACCGCCTTGCAGATTTGCCTCAATGCTGTCGAGACCATCTGCTAGTACCTCTTCGTCGATGTCACGGATCGTAACCTCGTTGCCGGCCATGGCAGTCACCTGCGCAATACCGTGACCCATGGTGCCGGCACCTAGTACAGTAGTTCGCATGGATCATCCGTCTCTTTCGGTGTAAATGAAACTTATTGTCTCGGCATTTGAATTCATGCTGGCACCAATTCTCTAGCAGAGTGAGTTCCTTGACGATACGCGTAGTCTTGGATGGACTGCGCCACATCGATAGTTTCGTTATCGTCCATGAAAGAAGTCATCTATGTGCACTAATAGCGACGGCATGGAAGCGATTGGCCTCGATAACACGGTTTTCGAGGGTTCGAACACCGTGTACCTGCTTGGTGGGAACGAAACAGGCCCACTTACTCTCGTCGATACGGGATTCGATGCCCCCGACATCCGCGACCAGTTGACGGCCGGGATAGAGGCAGCCAACCACACCGTCGCGGATATCGACCAGATCCTGTTGACTCACTACCACGGCGATCACGCCGGACTCGCGAGCTGGGTGCAAGCGGAAAGTGGCGCCACGATCCGGATCCATAAATCCGATGCATCGGTCGCCGCGCCAGACGAGGCGGCGTATCGAAACCTCCGAGATCGACAGGAGGCAGCCTTCGAGGCGTGGGGAATGCCGGAGACAAAACGTGAGGCGGTTCGAGCGGTACTCAACGACGAGGCGGACCTCGCGACTGGAAATCCTTCTATCGAGCCAATCACAGACGGTGAGACCGTGAAGGCCGGACCGCACGATCTGACCGCTGTTCACCTCCCGGGACACACTGCTGGCCACGTCGGCTACTACGCGGTTGACGAGGGTTCCCTCTGGAGTGGCGACGCGCTCCTGCCGCGGTACACCCCGAACGTCGGCGGCGCAGATGTGCGGCTCGATGGCGCACTTGCGGCGTACCTCGAGAGTCTAGAACACATCGTTGAATTATCGCCGAAAGTTGCCTGGCCCGGCCACCGTGACCGAATCGACGATCCGGCCGGAAGAGCACGTGAAATCGTTGAACACCACCGGGAGCGCACCCAACGGGTGATTCAAGTACTCCGCGAGCAGGGTCCCGCGACCGCGTGGACCGTAAGCCACGAGCTGTTCGGCGAGCTCGAAGAAATACACATCCTCCATGGACCCGGTGAAGCGTCGGCACATCTAGAACACCTGACTGACCATGGAGTCACCGAGCGCAACGAGGACGGGACCTACTCGATCGCCAATCCCACGTCAGGGGGAGACCCTAACCTCAACGATCTCTTCCCAGACATCTGAGCGGGCGAACTCACGTGTGGGACCGACGATAATCGTTCTAGCGCAGTAACGATTGTTAGTTTCTCTCGTTCTGCTGGATCGGTTCTTCCCCGTATAAGCCCGGAGCCCACGATAAATCCGATTACAGAACCCTTTTGAGACGGGCCCGTTACCACCGCCCATGGGATACGACGGACCCACAGAGTTGTATATCGACGGGGAGTGGATGCCAGCCACGGGCGAGCAGATCATCGAAACGGTCGACCCCGCGACGGAGGAGTCGTACGCGACCGTCGCGTGCGCCACTCCAAAGGATGTTGACCGTGCGGCCGCGGCCGCCGACTCAGCCGCCGCCCGAGACAGCAACTGGCGCTCGCTCGACCCGAGTGAGCGTACGGCATACCTCCACTCAATGGCCGACGCGATCGAGGACCTCTCGGACGAGATCGTCCTCGTGGAGTCGCATGACAACGGCAAGACCCCATTCGAGGCTGGGCTTGATGTCGACATGGTCGTCGACACGTTCCGGTACTACGCCGGGTGGGCGGACAAGCTTGCGGGACAGACGGTGCCCGTGCCCGGCGACCGGCTCGACTACGTCCGGCAAGAGCCACTCGGGGTAACTGCCCACATTGCACCGTGGAACTACCCGTTCCAGCTCGCCGGACGGAGCCTTGCACCCGCGCTTGCCTGCGGCAACACCGTGGTACTCAAACCATCGAGCCAGACTCCACTGTCAGCGCTGTATTATGCCGAGGCGGCCGAACGTGCCGGCCTTCCGGACGGCGTTCTCAATGTCATCCCCGGAACCGGCAGCGAGGCGGGCGACGCGCTCGTCGGCCACCCGGACGTCGATCACGTCGCGTTCACCGGGAGCACCGACGTGGGCAAGGGAATCATGTCCCGCGCCGCCGAGAACGTGACGGGCGTCACCATGGAGCTCGGCGGGAAGGGCCCGAACATCATCTTCCCCGACGCGGACCTCGACGCCGCCGCGTCCGGCGTCCACTACGGGATCTTTATGAACGCAGGCCAGATGTGCTGGGCCGGCTCGCGTCTGCTCGTCCACGAGGACATCCACGACGAGGTCGTCGAACGCGTCGTCGAGCGGGCCGAAGCGACCCCGCTTGGGAACGGGATCGACGACGACGGCCGCATGGGGCCGCTCGTCAGCGAGTCGCACCTCGCGGACGTTGAGGCGTACGTCCAGACGGGGCTCGACGAGGGCGCGACTCTCGCGACCGGCGGATCGGGGCCCGAGACTCGCAACGACGGGTACTTCCTCGATCCCACGGTGCTCACAGACGTTACCAACGACATGACCGTCGCCCGCGAGGAAATCTTCGGTCCCGTGCTCTCGGTGATCCCGTTCGCCGACCGCGAGGAGGCGATCGCGATCGCGAACGACTCCCTGTACGGGCTTATGGCCGGCGTCTGGACGACAGATCTGGAGACGGCGCACAGTGCGGCCGCCGACCTCGACTACGGAATGGTGTCGATCAACGAGTACCCGGTAACGTTCCCGCAGACGCCGTTCGGAGGCTTCAAACAGAGCGGTATCGGCCGGGAGCAGGGGACGGAGGCGATTGCAGAGTACACGCAGGCAAAGAACGTCAACGTGAACCTCGAAGGCTGACTGGCTGCTCCTCCGAATTCGGGCCGAGTTCGGACGAGATCGCTGGGAGCAGTGTCGATTACGCTCGACGTATACGTCCGGTGCGCGGCCGGGGATTCGTGTACGGTCCGGGCCACAGCAGTATTACAATCGTACTCTTGTAACATCAAACGACGCTCGGGTCGCCTCTTCCCACAGCGTTCCGGTCCTACGCCAGTATACCGGTCGAAACCACCGAATATCTGTGCTGTCGATGATCGTGTAAACGGACTCCGTATACGCAAACTGCGACCAGATACGTCTAGTATCTGTGACCCGTATGAAGCCTCAGTCACCGGTATTCGGTCGATTCGTTGGAGAAGCAGGCGAATAATCGATCCGCGTCACCGCCGTAGGGATCGAGCCGCAACCGAGCACGAGCGGACAGCTCAGAGCCCGAGCGCAGCCTCCGCGACCGTCGTCTTCTGGATCTCGTCGGTCCCGCCGATGATCGAGAGGATCCGGGCGTCGCGGTAGTAGCGCTCCAGCGGGTAGTCCGCGCGGTACCCTTTACCGCCGTACACCTGCATCGCGTTCCGGGCGACGAACTCGGCAGTCTCGCTCGCGGTGAACTTCGCACGCGAGGAGGCTCGCGTGTCACCCTCGCCCGCCGCGATCCGGGTCGCCGAGTCGTAGGTCAAGTGGCGCGCGGCGGAGAGTCGAGAGTCCATCTCCGCGACCAGCACCTGCACGGCCTGGTACTCGCCGACCGCCTGTCCGCCCTGCTTGCGGTCGCCCGCGTAGGCGACCGCCTCGTCGAACGCCGCGCGCGCGATTCCGACGCCGATCGCGGCCAGTCCGGTCCGAGCCATGTCGATCGTCCCCATCGCGATCCGGAAGCCGTGGCCGACCTCGCCCAGCAGCGCGTCGCTGTCGACAGCGACGCGCTGCTGGGCGAGGTCG
>Ga0136577_1000482_pt1 | contig 13284 bp, 20 predicted proteins | sample AntDeeMetagen186_FD_104793 | JGI IMG/M metagenome (GOLD analysis project Ga0136577, IMG submission 104793) | Saline lake microbial communities from Deep lake, Antarctica - Metagenome #186 | ecosystem: Environmental > Aquatic > Non-marine Saline and Alkaline > Saline | place: Antarctica: Deep... | reverse complement strand
GATTTCAACGGATAAACGTTCGCAAACCAACTTATTCAACGATACGGATTGGGGTGCTGTATCACCTCCCTACTCACAACGGTTCGTTGAGGAAGGCGACTTAGCACCCACAAGTTGTTAATCAAAAGTATTCTTTGAAGTGACTCATATACAACTGTCAGTAGACTTTTAAGCGTGGGGGGAACAAGATATAGACGTGACGAAGCAACTCAAAGTATCCGACGCTGTGTACGACGACCTTGACGAACTCAAGGACGAGGAGGGGCACACGAGTTTCGACAGCGTACTCCGAACGCTCCTCCTCCACTACCGTCACGTCCACCCCAACGACCAAGAATGACCGACGCACAGGCTCTCGTCAAGACGCTGGACTTCCAACTCGACATCCAGAGTGACAACAAGAGCCTGCTCCGTGACGCTTGTCTCGAATCGCGCTCGGTGTACAACGAAACCATCCGCCTCGCCAAGCAAGGCGTGGATTGGGACGCGATTCCCGACCGCGTGGCCGACGACGCCAATCTCGTGAAGAACACGACACAGCGCGTCGTTGCGAAGGCGCTCGATGCGATGGAGAACTACTACGAGTACGACGACTTCAACCAGCCGAGTCACACTAAAGACGGAGCGTATCCGCTCCGAGCCAACTATGAGGAAGGGTACAACCTGTCGCTCACCGACGATGGTGGCGTGGCGTTCCGCATCAGCGCGAAACCGTACAAGCACGTCAAGGGCGTCCTCAAAGGGAGTGACGCTCACCTCGATATTCTCAAGACTGCGCTCACGAGTGACGAATGGAAGATTGGGACGGCAGAAGCCCTGTTCCACAACGAGAACGCCGAATTGCACGTCAACGTCACAAACACCGAGCAGACCGTTCGAGACAAGCAGGACTCACAGACGGTCATCGGCGTGGACGTGAACGAGGATAACGTCGCGCTGACCGCGCTGACTGAAGATGGCGTCGAGGACACGTTGGTCATCGACTTCCCCGAAATCAAGTTCGAGCGTCACTGCTACTTCACGATGCGAAAGCGGGTACAGAACGCGGGGAAAGACAGCATTCACGACACGTTGGAAGGGCGCGAAGAACGGTTTGTCCGCGACAGACTCCACAAGGTGGGTCGTCACATCGTGGAGTGGAGCCAGCAGTTCGAGAAGCCGTGCATCGTCTTTGAAGACCTCAAAGAGATGCGCGACAGTATCGACTACGGCACCCGGATGAACCGACGCTTACACCACCTCCCCTTCCGAGCCCTCCAATACTACACGTCGTACAAGGCGTCATTCGAGGGCATCCCGACCGCGTGGATTGACCCGGCGTACACAAGCCAACGGTGCCCGATGTGTGGGCATACAGAGCGAGCGAACCGTCACAAGAAACGGTTCAAGTGCAAGTCCTGTGAGCATCAAGACCACAGCGATCGTGGTGCAAGCGTCAATATTGCCGTGAAAGGCATGAAGAAACTCGATTGGAATGTGCCTGCTCTCAACAGCCTTCCCGTTGTTCGGAAGGTGCGACGGCAGGCATCGGGGGCCGTGGACGCCCCGACCGTGACCCACCCGACTGTTCGAGGCTATCAGGCCGATGGTCGCGTGGGAGTGTTCGACTAATCCACGGGAAGCCTCGGGGCTTGACCCCGAGGCGGTTCACTACCTCGTCATTACCGGGTTAGTTGACCCGGAATACGTCCGACTCGCGTACCTTCTGAATCTTGAACGCGCCTGGCATGCCAGCAGAGACATTCGTCATGAATTCGACACGGTCATCACAACAGCCGATCACGGCGAACGGCTTGGCGCAGACGTTGACGATATACCAGACTCCGCAGAAGAAGACGACCCTGATGAGTGGGCACCCGGTCAGAAACCACAAGAATGGGGTCACGACGAAGACTCGTCACAAGGACGAGTCATCCCGTTCCACATCAACAACAACAGCGTGGAACTCCCGGACCCGCAGACTGTCGGGGCAACTGCCTCGCACGAGTGGGTTCTCGACAGGTAGTCGAACCCGACCAGTACCACACCATGCTCACCACTCCGCACCAACCGCTTACGTACGCCAGCCCGTTCGGGCGCGATCCCGGTCCCGGCAACATTCCGTCCCGTAGAATGTCGCCGGGACCGCCCGCCTCACACCGGGCTCTGCCCGAGTGTTCGGGAATCGGCCCTGGCTGGCGTACGAACCTGGCCGTGAACGCGTCGTGCCAACAGCGCACGACGCGAACAGGTGATACGAGCATGACATCCACGCACTCCGACGGAACGTACACTCTTGCTGCAACTCCTGAACTCCAGGGCCTGGCAACTGTCGGCCCGGTTCCCGGTGATTCACGCACCGAAGAGTACGACCGCATGAACGGAACACTCGGCGCTGCCGGTGCAGACGCCATCATCGCGGAAATCTGGCGGCTCACTCGGAACGAACGGTACCTCGAAATCGAACAGGAGGTCCGCGGGCACATGGTCCCGGACCTGCAACTCTCCAGTATCGCCATGAACCACGCCGAAAACGGCGTTCTCGACCCGGCCGGAGCTGCACGGCAGTTCATCGACACCGTTCGAACCGAGTATCCGACGCAACTCGTTCAGGATCCGGACGCGATTGAAGCCACTGCCTCGCAGGACCGACTGAAAACCGCCGCCTCGAACTAACAACTCATGTTATCCAACACACTCGTCCAAGCCGGACTCGTTCTCCTCGCAGGCATCGCCATCCTCGGCCTCACCGTCCGTCTCGGTGACCGAGCAGCACGCATCCCTCACGCCGGGCACCAGCAACTCGCTATGGCTGGCGTCGCAGCCATTGCGATCCTCGGCGCGATCTTCACCGTGAACCCGTTGCTGCTACTCGTCATGCACGTCACGGAACAGTTCTCGCTTACCGTTGCCGTCCCTGTCGCGGTCGCAGTCTGCACGCCAGTCGCCATGCTCCTCGTCTTCTGCGTTGACGAGTGCATCACCACCCGACGAACCACGACTGTACCGTAACTGCCCCGTAACCACTTTCGTTTTTCGCAGGCCCTCCCTCCGAGGCCTCGCAGGGCCTCTCCTCCCGATGGTCGTCCCGACCCCACTCCCCTCCGATCACGACCCGTGACGGGTCGTAATCGGCTGCGCCACAGCATCGTCACCCGTCACCGGTCACGGCGCTCTCAATCGGACCTTCACCTCTGCCCGTCGTCGAGACCGACTTCGTCGTTGTTCCGAACCCGCCCGTTGCGCATCTCGCATCGAACGGTTGGTCAGCGCCGGCTTCCCGCGGCGAGCGCATCGAGTGCCGCAGCCCATCGCGGCTCGCTGCCTCCCGTCCCGCCGACTGGTCCGAGTAGATTTCACCCTGACAGAACGAGGACTGCAGGGTAACTCATTCTGAATCACAGATTCCTCCTTCCAGTCGCCCTTCGGGAGAAGAATTACTCCTTGCAGTCCTCGGACCGACACAGCATGGGTGAAATCGACCAGTCGACGGCCGGCGACTCGCAGACTTCCCGATGGACCGCTCTCATCACACTCGATGCACCGGGCTCGCCTACGCACGGGAAGCCTCTCAACCCGCTGACCAACACGAACACGTTCGATGACTTCGATGCTGCCGTGCAACGGGCTGTAGACGTTCGGAACAACCCGCATGACGAAGTCGATTACTCGTTCGACGACGGACAGTCCGTCTCGGTGAAGGTCACTCAATCGCTGGCCTGACGGCCTGACCGCGCCGTGACCGGTTCTCTGCTTCTCCACGGCCAGTAACTACCCCGCCGCCGTTCACGGCTCGTACTCCACGTCACGCTCTGTTGCGTGACCGACCATTCCAGGCGTGTTCACTCACCGACGGCACAGCAGTGAGCGCGCCGGGCATCTGCTCTCACGCCGGAATTAAGCGACGTTTCGATCCGATCACTCCCGGTGGTCGCTCCGGATGCGAGAACGTGCTTAAAACCGACACGTCGCTGTTCCGTGACCACGCGCCGTGAACTCCCCGCGAACGCTTACCTTTCCGTCGCCTCTACAGGTAAACGAGAGTGTGAGGCGACGAGAAAGGATGGATCCCACTACCGATACGCCGACGCCCGACAGCATCGTCAACGCTGACAGCATCCCGCAGGACGCCACGACCGTCATCATCGCCGGGTCCCGGTCCGCTACTGAGAAGACCTGTCACGAAGGCCGACAGGCACTTCTCACGAGCGCGATTGACGGCGCTGACTTCACCGCAGACGTCATCGTATCCGGTACCGCGAAAGGTATCGATCAGGCTGGTGAAGCATGGGCGAATGAGAACGGGAAACGCCCTATCGCACGTTTCCCCGCTCCGTGGGACGAACACGGCCGCAGCGCCGGCCCCATCCGTAACGGCTGGATGGCAGAGTACGTCGCATCTCACGGTGAGCGTGGTGTTCTCCTCGCTATTCTCGACTACCCGTCAGACGGGACGGAATCGATGATCCGGAAGGCCCGCGACATCCTCGGGGACGACAACGTGTTCGTCGTTCCGCTCGGTGACATCGACAACGTGACCGCTCGCCGTAACCTCGAACCGGTTCTCCACCGACCATAACCGGTACACGCACCCGAACCACGACTCTGGTACGCGTAACTGTACCAAGTTACTGTACCACACCACCGGACCACATAACGCGCCCCACCGGGGTAAACGGTCCCGGTTCCTCACTTCCATTCTGTCCGTTCGGAACTCCCGCGTGACCGCGCGGAACGATTAACCCCGGTGGTCCGCGAACCCCCGAAGTAGCCCGTGGCGGGCAGGTAACAGCATGACCGACACGCAAACTGCACCAGACACTGGCGCGGTCCGAACAGCAGGACCCGTCCCCGAGTGGCGCATCGTCCCGACGATCCCGCACCCCGACCCGGACGTCACTGAACGGTACACGACATCGCCCGGTCCGGCGGACGGCCTGACGAAGCAGACCGCGCGAGACCTCGCTCGCGGCCGGAACCGTGCCGGTGAACCGTCACCGCAAGTGACGTGGACCGCAGAACCGACCGGCGACACGAAACATCCGGACGACCTGCTGTAACTCCCGACTAATTCCAATGACAACCGAAATCAGCATCTTCGACGACGACCCGGCACGCAACGTCAGTGACGCACTCACCGACAACGAAATCTCGTCGGTGTTCAAACGCCTCATCGGCAACGACATCGGCAGCATCTTCGACTACCTGCACGACAACGAACGGATGCGTGCCGTCCACGACCACACTGTCACTGAAGACGGCGCGGTCATCGAGTCCAAATACGCATCGTACACCATCCCGCTCGCCGAAGGCGATGACGGCATCATCGACCCGGAAGCAGCGTCCGAGGACTGCACCGTCCAGATCAGCGACGACCTCGCTATCACCGTACCGTACGCTGGCCTTCCATCCCCGATTCAGGAATCGGGCTGGTCAACCGGCGCGTTCCTCGCATGGGGCGAGGAACACTTGGACGAACTCCGCGCTGAGTAACCGCTTCCGCTGCCTGCACCGTTCACTCTTCTCGTTCCTAACCGGAACGCCAGGCACTAAGCGCGCTTTCGGTCCCTTCGATCAAACCACGATCTCCGGGACGCGAGAACCGGCTTATGTGCCTGACCGCTTCGTTCACTCTCCGCTCAGCTCCCTTCGACTCTCGCCGTTGCCTTCCGCCGCACCAAGGTGCGGGCGAGGCGCGGCGGAAGACAACTCATCAACCATGTCGAGTCAACAACCACAAACCGGCGACAGCAGCGCACAGTCCACGACCACGACCGAGTTCAGCGACGGCCAGACCAGCCCGCTCCGACTGACCGACTACAACGGCTGCGACCACGGTGGGAAAGTCAAAATCGCTCTCGACGAGGACACGCTTCCGAGCGACATCGAGGATGGCGTGGAGGATGACATGAATTGGGCGATTGAAGCGCTCAACGCGGTGGTTCACTATCCGAACCTCGCACTGTGGGTTCGCGGGTCGTCGAAGGACCTGCTGCTCGCATACGACGCGGTCGAAGGTCACGAGCGTGCCGGGCACGTTCGTGCCGCTACCTTCGCTCGCTCACAGTCGGATGCCGAACTCACCGAGGAGAACGAAATCGACGCGGGGCTTCTCACTCCGTTCGATGCGATTAACGTTCTCTACGACTACGTCGTCGGTGAGTCGTACTTCCGAGGCACGTCGATGATGCTCACTGACGTTCAGTACCTGGACCAGTGGGAGCTTGGCGTTGACCACCCTATCCTCACTGCTGACGATGGTGTCCTGTCGTGGGGACGTCACCAGTTGAAGCGCGGGTCGTTCCCGTACCCAACTGACCGTGACCGAACAGCGTTCCCGGAGTCGGTGTACTTCACCGAGGAGAACGAGAATTCGCACGAGCACGCGGCTGATGCGCTTCAATCGCATCTTGCGGAGTTCGACCGGTAGGCACGTCGATGGTCTCCGGTTGACTCGACATCTTGTTTTCCGTGTTTCGCAGGGTCACCACGTCCCGTTTCTTCCGTAGGACGGAGCGATGCGACCAGAGGTCGCGTTCCACCGCGATCGTTGATCGCGGTCCACTGCACCGCAACGAGATGTGAGTATACTCGTTCAACCCTCCCACCGGGGCCTCGCGGGCCACCGTCTCACCACGAGGGTTCGACTCCGGCCCCGCTCCCCTCCCTGCGGTGCAGTAGCTCCTCGGGCTGCGCCACTGCACAGTCACCTGACTTCGTCATCACGACTTGTAACCTCACCACGCTCTGTAGACCGCACCCTCCATTTAGCCAGTTGCGCTGCGGTCTTGTCACCGACCATTCCGGGCATGCGGCGAGCACACCGCGCTCGCCGTTCCGGGCCAGGCTTACCGCCCTCACTGATACGCCGCTCAAACAACGAGCGGCTTCGTTTCGGGCTCCCGTATGGTTTGACCCCATCGGGTAAGTATCCCCCATCACTCCGTTCCGGGGAATACTTACTCCGATGGACGACCGTTCTCCTGGCCTGCATTACGGGCGCTCCCGAAACCCTGGTTTTAGTGACCTCCATCGGGCGGCTCACCCTCAGAGAGGGTGAAGTGAGCCGCCCTCGGAGGCGGTCACTGCCCTCCAACCATGTTCTGGAAATCAGAAGCAGATGGTGGTGAATCGAGTACTAAACAAGCAAGCCTTGACGAAGTCGTTGACGACTACGAACCTGTTCCCCGTGAGTTCGATTGGCGGGTCGGTGTGCGGGCTGGCCTGAAGGCCCTGGTGGTGCTGACCATCGGGATGATGGGTGTCCTGTACATGATTCACACGGACACGTTGCACATTGTGTTCGTAACAAGTGTCGGGACGACGATTCTGCTGGAAGCGTACGGAATCGCAGACTTCGCACGAGAGTTGGTGTGAAGCCCACACCAACTCTCTTTTTGGCGTCACGCAGGAGACCAGCAGAGCTGGTCGAGCGGGGCCGCACGATCTCGTGCGACCCCACTACAACCCTCCCACCGAAGCCTCGCGGGCCTCTCCTCCCTCACCCGTGTTCGGTCGTCCCGACCCCGCTCCCCTCCCTCACGCTCACGAGCGAGCGTTCGGGCTGCGCCACTGCATAGACCGTCGGCAGTCCCGGACATTCCCGGAACTCGCACTCCGATAGTAATCGCTTCTCATCACGCACGGCATGACTCCCTGTGGTCGCCTTCACTCCCCTGTAATCTCGGGTCGTTCAGGGAACCGACTATCAACCGGAGTGCTCAAACACTACCCTATGTCCGGCGACTGCCACCCGGAACGGTCGTGCCCGTCATGCGACGGTTCACTCTCCTCGATCAGCGACTGCTTCACCGGACAGGCGAAGCACATCGATAACTTCGACGAGATTGAAGATTACCTCCGTGAGAAGGGCGTCGTCAGCGACGACGACCCGTTCCTCACGGAACACACTGACAAGGAACTCGCGGAGGCCCGCGAGTCCCTTGCGGAATCCGACAACGTTGACGACGTCTTCAACCGTGACGGCCCGTTCATCACCGACATGATCGTCTGCACCGAAACGTGGTGCGACGACTGTTCGTTCTCCGAACGCACGTACACGCCGCCCGAAGCCGTCGCTGAACAGCTTGCAGCGACCATTACCGAGTAGACCCCGCACGGAACACAACGTCCACTACACGCTGCTGTTAGTGTTAGGCAGGCCCTCCCCATTCGTTCCGAGTTCCGCCGCCTGGTCGAAGACACAGGCGGACGTAACTCGTTCACCCTCACGGGCCGCCGCGGTCGGCGCAGCTCGCAATCCGCGCGAGCGGCGTCGACGCGCGTCCGGCCCCGCTCCCTCGCGTTCACCCCTCGCCTCCAACCAGCGTCGGCGAGGTGGTTTCATCGCGCCAACTTCACCACACGGACTCGTGTCTGGCAGGACAGTCCCTCCCGCCGAGGCCTCGCGGGCCACCGTGTGCCGGGCACGATCTTGCTGCGCGGCGATCGCGTCGACACACTCCGGCCCCGCTCCCCTCCTGTCCGAAACTCCTCACACCCCTCCATTCGTCGAGGTGTTCCTCGTTTCGTCGGGCTGCGCCACCTACCGTTACCCCCTCGCTGCGATTGCGGCGTGACGTATCTCCTCACAGGACCATAATGGCCTCCAACCGGGACGAGTGAACGCGTCCCGGTGTAACCACTATGGCCCTGCGAGCGTCTACAGTCACATATGCCGCAATCGAACTGTCCGAACTGCGACGCCAGCATCGAAGACGGTGACCTCGTCCCGCGTGACGTGGACCCGGTGCTTGAAGCTATGTCCATGGGCGTCGGTAACTTCAACGAACACGTCTGCCCGAGTTGCGCGTAGGTGAACACGCATGTACGAAGACATCCACCGCGAAGAAGCACGAAGCACCGACCACGACCAGTCCGCACAGGAACTCACCGGCATCGCCCCGCCGTGCGATGAGTGCGGTGAGCGTGAAGCGGTGGACGGTCGCGGGCTGTGCAGTGACTGCCTGGACGACGACACGGACGGTGAGCAGTAATGGGGCACTGGTCTATAGTCACGGTCGGGTTCGAAGTGCCGGCGGATGAAACGCGGGAACATCAGGAGGTAGACGTTGAGGTTGAGTCTGCGGTGAGATCAGCAACGTCCGAACTCCCGATCCCGCACGGGACGCAGTACAAGGCCGCGACGGGGTGTTTCCACGTGAACTGCAGTGAGTGGCTCCTCCGCGATGACCAGGAAACAGTTGACCCGCACCCTGACGCGCTGGAGGCGTTCCTGGATGTCCTGACGTTCTCCCCTGGCGTTGCGGAGAACCTCACGTACGCCGCAGTCGTTGACTCCGAGGACACCGGGAACTCCCACCGCGTCACCGTGTACGACGTCGGCGATTACGAACCCGCGGAACAGGTCGCTACGGAGACGTGCTACGACGGGTTCGACCCGGAACTTGACCTTCACGACGAGTTCGGTCTCACCCACCGTGTCCGAGTCTGACGCCTCGAACTCACGCTCACGGCTACGTTACCTTTCGTATCAGGCAGGCCCTCCCCATTCGTTCCGAGTTCCGCCGCCTGGTCGAAGACACAGGCGGACGTAACTCGTTCACCCTCACGGGCCTCCGTCTGTCGCACAGCTCGCAAACCGCGCGAGACTGTGTCGACATCCTCCTGCCCCGCTCCCTCACGTCGTCTCACCTGGCCTCTCCGCCAGTCGGCTAGGTGATTCACGTCGTGCCTACTTCCTTTGCAACGACCATGTCGTATCAGGCAGGGCCGCACCCTCCCTCCGGGGCCTCGCAGGGCCTCTCCTCCCTCACCGTGTTCGGTCGTCCCGACCCCGCTCCCCTCCTTCACACTGTCACTCTCTCTGCGGAGGTCCTACCACTCCGGGTGGACCTCACGTTCGCTCCCGGTGTTCAGGCTGCGCCACAGCATCAGCACGCAGTCACCGTCAGGCGCGGGACGGCGCTGATGGGGTGGGGTTGGCTACGGCCTGCTACCCGCTAAAGGCGCGGTGGTCAGACCGTCGACCACCGACCATTAGCAGGTAGCACCACCCACCACCCCATTGCTTCTGACCCGCGCGCCTTCCTCGATCGGCCACGACGCGGGTACGTGAAGTGACCCGCGACGTGGGCCTGATCAACATGAACCAGCAACAGATATCCGCACAGCACGGCATGCCAACAGCGAACGAGTACTCCTGCATGAACTGCGACTACGACGGACACATGGTCCTCGTAAACGAGGGTGAGCAGTTGGCTGACTGTCCGCAGTGCGACTGGACGAACCCCATCTGACGGCACTCACCGCCCGTCACTGATGCGACGATCTCGCCCTGACACCGGGCGAGCTGCGTCGGTCGAACACCGACACCGTCCCTGATTGCGGCTTCGCCGCGTGATGCACGTCATGACTACATCTCCGCACCGCGAGAATCGCGTTACGCAGGACAGCACCCTCCCTCCGGGGCCTCGCAGGGCCTCTCCTCCCTCACCGTGTTCGGTCGTCCCGACCCCGCTCCCCTCCTTCACTGCGCTTCCAGTAGGTGTGCTCGTTCAGGCTGCGCCCGCGCTCCACCGCAGCACGAACCGTTCCGTACGGTTCCGGCTTCTTCCTTCATGACCGGCCCTCCCACCGAGGCCGAGATGGGCTCAACTCCCTACCGCCGGGAGTTTCGCCCCTCTCCCCTCCTTCACACTCACGTGCGTGGTGAGTGTTCAGGCTGCGCCACAGCTCACTACTCAACCCGCTCCCTTCGGTCGGGTCGAGCGCCGCGGGCATCACGGGCGTCCCGTCCCTTCGGCCCTGGCGGGCCGTCACTCGGGTAAGTATCCCCCATCACTGCGTTCCGGGGAATACTTACTCCGTGTGAACCAGGGGTAGTCCTGTTCTCCCGCGGCTCTCTGTTGAGACCATCCGGTAGCGTTCCGCCGCGCCTTGCAGGCGCGGTGAAGCGCGGCGGAACGCACTCCCGACTAATCATGAAGAAGCACTCCACCCACACCCGCGACGAGGCGAACACCGCCCGCGTCGTCGCGGCCGTCGGAAGCAACACTCCCGCCGCCACCGGCAGCAGCCGACGCCGAACGCAGAAACCCTCTCCGCAAACGACGACTCGGACGCGCGCTTCGCGCGTTCGTCCACAAGAGCAACTCGGCACCGAAGACATCGACCCGGCAGAGGGCAAACAGCCTGCCCTCGTGCCGGGGAACAACCGGTGGTTTCGTCTCACCGGCCGACGAAAACCACGGTTCGTTCGATCGATGAACACCAAGACACGGACGCAGAACAACCAGCCGTCCGAACAGACGAACAACAAGACATCGATGCAGAAGGCAACGCGAGACATTGATACGGACCGACCGGACGTCCGAACGGAGACCAACCAGACGTCCGAACAGGAGAACGACAAGCAGTCCGACGACGAAGCAGCACCATCGACGAGAGAGCAACGACGGACATCGATGCAGACCAACGAAGCATCCGAACAGGAGAGCAACGAGACAACGGATGCAGAACGGAAGCAAGGGCAGGGAGGCAGCGAACGGAAGGCAAACCCATCGATAGGCAAGAACGGCGAGAGAGGCAACAAGACGGTTGATACGGAGAGAAGCAAGAAAAGGAACAGCAGAAGCGAAGCGGAATGCGATGCAGAACATCCATCGCACCTTGACCGGGTGGGCGAGTTGGAATGAGGAGAAAGCGAACGCAGAGACTGGATGCCAGGATGCGTAAGGGGGGTGAGAAGAGAGAAAATGCTGACAGTAGGGAAAGCGGGCTGACAGCACGACCGTATCGTGGTTGGCAGGAGACGGAAAGCGAAAGCGCAGAGACTGGATGTCAAGAAGCGTGAGGGGGATGAAACGAAGAAATGGACTGTGCGAAGGGAAAAGCGACTGACAGCACGACCATATCGCCGGGGTGAACTACCCCGCCCTATCCAACCGGTGAAACGGTTTCTTTGATGGCGGGGCTTCCTGACTCGACGACGCCACTTGCATCCACACGAACGGAGGCGTCGCCTCCGTCAGTGGACACAGCGGTGGCAGTCTCCGCAGGCGTTAATTCGGAGTGACCCACTCCTAGTTGCTCCAATCCGCGTTTGAGCACGTTCGCGGCTGCGTTCAAATCACGATCCGATTCGAACCCGCACGACGGACACTGATGCTCACGCACCCACAACGGCTTCTCCACGGAAACACCGCACGACGCGCATTGCTTCGTCGTGCCTTCAGGCGGCACCGTTTCGACGTGACACCCGTTTTTCCGGCCGTGATGCTCGAATATCGTGATGAGATCACGCCACCCGACTTCAACTGTATTCCGAGCACTCCCGGGGCCTTGCATGAGACCCGTAACGTTCAGATCTTCGAGGAACACCGCGTCGTACGTCGTGGTGTAGAAATGCGCAATCTTATGCTTGAAATCGTGCTTCTTCACGGTCATCGACGCGTGCACTCCCGCGACACGTCGCCGTTGCTCCGACCAGTTGTTCGACCCTCGTTGTTTGCGTGAGAGCGACCGTTGCTCACGTTCGAGGCGCTCCCGGTCATCTGTGAGGTCGAGCCGGTTGATCTCACGGCCATCGGAGTCGTGGATGAACGTGTTGATACCGAGATCGATGCCGACACAGTCTGACGGGTTGATATCACTGGTTTCAGGAACATCGGTTTCAACGTCTCGTTCAACGCTGAAGGAGACGTACCAGTCCCCCGTTGGTTCGTGTTTTAACGCGACTTCTTTGATGTCTGCGTCGTTCGGGATTGGTCGGTGCTGTGTGATTGGGATGTCACCGATTTTGTTCAGGTGAACGTGCGTCTGACCGCTCTTTTTGAGGAGCTTGAAGCCAGACTGATTGTACGTCACGCTTCTGAATTCCCGCGGTGCCTTCCAATTCAGCGTTCCGACGTCGTGCCCGTTCGCAGCGAGCGCATCAAGTGTTTCTAAGTCACGGTGGATTTGCGTGATCGTTCGCTGTGAGGCTTTCGAGTTCAGCTCCCGGAATTCATCGTATTCCTTCCGCCAGGCAGTGAGTTGCTTATGCTGATCGTATGCTGAGGGCTTCTCACTGTACGTGGCTTGTTCGTACTGGTGCCGGGCGTGATTGCGGAGTTGTCGGTGCCCATCGATCTGTTCGAGCGCAGTCGCTGCAACCGCATCAGATGGGTGCGCCCGGTACCTGTACGATTCACTGAACGACATTGAAAACCTTGTACACCACCGTACTGTAGTCATCGCATTTAAACTTCGGAAAGTCAGTGGAACCCCAACAACGGCACGCAATTCATCCCCGCCCTAACAGATGGTTTGAGGGCGGGGCATTCTTGCACCGCCACTGGTAAT
>Ga0136577_1000472_pt1 | contig 13484 bp, 14 predicted proteins | sample AntDeeMetagen186_FD_104793 | JGI IMG/M metagenome (GOLD analysis project Ga0136577, IMG submission 104793) | Saline lake microbial communities from Deep lake, Antarctica - Metagenome #186 | ecosystem: Environmental > Aquatic > Non-marine Saline and Alkaline > Saline | place: Antarctica: Deep... | reverse complement strand
ACTCGCAGGTGACTCGAGCAGGTCGTGTGGAACATTGAGAGTGGCCCAGGTTGGACGCTCCAGAGAATCTGTCTCGTCCTCGGGCTTCGCCGGCTGACGAAATTGAGGAGTCAAACAGGGTCGAATGCCCCAATTCCGCAGACGGATCATTGCTTCACATCACCCAGTCTAGCAGGAATATATGATAAGACTATGACGTTCCTTTGGAGATTCCAAACGAGTTAGTATACCCGGTTTAAGCGGATGCAGACACGTGATATCACGGACCTAGTCCATAAAACGCTGAATAACGTTCAGGATACGAGCCTCTATCGCGCGATCCAGCGACGAATCGCAATTGACACCAGAAGTCTCGCCATTTTTAGAATGGTCATCGGTGCCCTGATGATCGCTGATATCCTCCTCCGATCCCCAAATTTTCACTTTTTCTATACGGACCTTGGGGCCGTTCCCCTCGATTTAGCTATTAACGTAGCGCCAGAGGGCGCGTTTTCCATCTATTTCCTGTCCGGCAACTGGCACCTGACCGCGGTGTTGTTTCTCTTGCAGATCATCTTCGGCGTATTTCTTATCATCGGCTGGCGGACACGGTTCACGGCAGTCTTTTCCTTCTTGCTCGTGGTTTCGCTCTGCCACCGAAACGTCCTCGTCACGAGTTACGCCGACGTACTGTTTCGACACCTTCTGTTCTTTGCTATGTTCCTGCCGCTGGGAGAACGATGGTCAATCGATGCTACGAGGAGGAAACACCCACCAAGCGCACAGGTTGCAGGGCTGGCATCGTTTCTCATCCTTCTGCAGATGGTATTGATGTACCTCGTTAACGGGTATCACAAACATCACTCCAGCCTCTGGAAGAGTGGTGAGGCACTTCCAGTGATTTTGGCCCACGACAGCATTACATTCGCCTCCGGTGATTTCCTCGGACAATTCACAACCCTGCTTACGGTTGGTGGACTCTTCTGGCTGTATCTGCTTACGGTTTCATTTCTCCTTCTCCTGCTTACCGGTCGCTCCCGAACGGCCCTCGTTGCGGCATTCATCGCCATTCACTTGCTCCTCGCAGTCACGGTCCGAATTGGCGAGTTTTCCTACGTGGCCATCGCGGGACTTCTTCTCTTTATACCACCGGTTCTTTGGCGTGATGTCGAACACGTATGTTCGAAATCGCGCTTCCCCCTAGCGACATGGAAATATAGGCTCGTTACCGTGGCTCACCGAACGAATACGATATTCCCCCGAGTTCCACGACCGTCGCTCTTTGCGGTGCGACCAGGTCCACGTCAAGTCGCTTCAGTAGTCGTTCTCATTATCTTGGCCGTCGCAGGCGCGGACATGGTTGTCGTCAACCTTCAGACAGTAGGTTATCTCGGAGAAGACTCCGTTCCGATGCAGCACACTGTCGAAGACTCCAAAGAAACGTTCGGCATCGACCAACCAGATTGGTCCATCTTTGCTCCGAACACGAGCGTCACCGACGAATGGATCATCGTCGCCGTTGAAACTACAACTGGTGAGCGCACTGATTTGCTCAATAATCGACCGCTGAGTTTTGAACGGCCGGATCGGCTGTCAGCTCAGTGGCACACGTATCGCGAACGCTTCTATTGGGAAGAGCTAGAGCATCGCATAGTCGGCGACCACTACCGGAACTATTTATGTCAGAGTGGGAGTCAGAGAAGCAACGGTGATCCGGTGGCATACATCACTGTGTACGAGGTCACCGAGGTGATTGATCCGAACTATCCGGAAACGTACTCTCACCCATCACTGCGGTCGAAGGACATTGATGTTCTCTATGTTGGCGCCTGTAATGAACGAATCCCCACACTTGTCGAGCCAATATCTCCGACGGTCCGTCGAAATGGGTCTGAGATGGCTATATTGAACTAACGGACAGCATCGGGATTAAGTGTGATTAGTCATATAACCTAGATTACAAATGAATTATATTCCGAGTTAATAGCTAACAAGACGGCAATAACATTAAAATACTCTTGCATGTCAGTACTGAGTATGATAATTGTCGCGTCTATATTAGGAGGTGTTATGCCACTGCTCACCGGCTACTACATATATATTCACCTCCGGTCACAGAGAGACTCACAGTCTGTTATTGCTGGCTTGCTTGTTCCCTGTGTATGCTATGCGTCAGTGCTTGTGGGAACTAGCATATTTTGGTATGGTGGTGTGTTCAGTCCAGCAGTCACTTTACAGGCAAATTCCGTGATTAGTTCAACAGTAATTCTGGTTATTTTTCTCCTTGAATTATCAGCCGGCCTTTGTGTACTCCTCTTTCTACTGATGGTTAATCGCCACATTTCTGTTCCTGATCATGAGAGAGCACTTTGATAGAAATGAATCCAAATCCACTGGATTGACCGTCGAAGACGAACTCAACAAACTGGCTCTGTTGAAATCCTATTCTTCAGACACATTCTCGCCTGAAACGGCTGGTCGCTAATGATTGTGACAGGTAGAGGGTATGGCTCCACCGTTGTACCTAACATTCTTTCCGATTTGTACCAAAGACAGAGTGTGCAAACAAAAGAATTCGCCCAAGATATCGACGTGGTGTTTGACGCTTGTAGAGAGGTGGTCAGATACGTTGGATGGAAGACAGCCAACGTTAACAGTGACAAATTGACCCTGAATGCTCTCACACCGATTTCTTGGAAGTCTTTCGGCGATGAAATTGAAATACAGGTGTCCGACGAGGGTGGTAGCACCGTCGTGGCCGTGTCATCGGAGCCAAGATTCTCGCTCATGAACTGGGGGAAAGACCTTGCAAATGAGGGCGTTTTCTTAGATAAATTAGCACAAGAAATACACAGGTACAATTCCTGCTAACGACCAGTAACAGCCTATGCTGTACTGGCGATTGAGAGTGTAAAGCTATCAACTACCGAGGACTTCAACAAAGCCAACAAACTGGCTTCGAACCATTCGATTGGACGCCTATGAGCGGGCATCCACTACCGGTCTGACTCGAACAACGCCCATCACATGGGTAAGCGTCTGGCCATCCAGTGGTTAGAAGATCGCCTCCGTACTAAAGCGACCCCTACGTAGCTAATCAGTTATCCTGGACTACCGTTTTCTGTTCAGTGAGTGTTGAAATGACTGGAGATTGTCCAATGTCACAGCAACCAAGACAGCCAAGCCAACAACCGCGCGCAAATCTCTATCAGACAGCAGTCGGTCTCCCCGATGAAACACGGATTCAGGTGATCCAGATACTGAACCAAGCGCTTGCAGACACGACTGACCTCCAATCCCAGGCGAAATTTGCCCACTGGAACACGAAAGGCTACGATTTCTACGAGCTTCATCTCCTCTTCGACGAGATTGCCGAGGTGCTCTCAGGACAGGCCGATATGCTCGCAGAACGCATTACTGCACTCGGTAGCCAAGCGATGGGAACGAATCGCATCTCGGCAAACACCAGCCAGATTCCCGAACCACCGCACAACGTCGTGAGCGAAACTGACTATCTCCAATGGCTTACGGCCCACGTCGGCCAGCACGCGAACGAACTTCGCGTCGACATCGAGCGCGCCGCAGAACTCGGGGACGAGGACACTGCAGACCTGTTCACCGAACTTTCACGCGAAGTAGACAAGCAGGTGTACTTCCTCGAATCCCACATGCAGTCGACGGTCCTGCAACAGATTCCTGCTACTGCCAGTCAAGCGGAGTTCCAAGAGGCTCAATCGTGGAGTAGTCAGATGGGCGACGGACAGAAAGAGGCCAGTACCCATGGCGGGGCCCCAGCACATCAGGCGGCATCCACTGCCCTGCAAAGACCCCCGAGTAATACGCAGGGCTAAATCGTCTCGGGGCCAGTTAGTCGGAAGAGCATTGCTCTCTTATCATCGTGAAAATCAGAGACTGCTATACGTCGATCTTATCGAAAGCACAGGAAATCGATGATATGCCAGGCCGGTCTTCGGAGTCAACACCACCCCAGTACATCGGCGCCGTTGTCGCTCTCATCGCTATTGTTGGATACATCGTTTTTGACTGGTAATTCGGGCCGTCCGACGGAACTGTACCGCTCGTGATAGCGGTTGGCTGTGTAATCGTCACGGCTGGATGGACCCTGTACTCCCGACGCTAAGTCACGAGGTGTTGATTGATACGCAGAGCTACTGAATGACTGTTTGACACGGTCTACGATCAGAAGAATGCACCAAAGCATATCCAGACAGTGTCGTCGCTCACCCCTCTGAGAAAATCGTGAAAACAGCACCTACAACATCGGTTACCGGACGGTATGCTACCGTTCGGCCAGCAACTTCTCGATTCGTTCCGTGCCGGCTTCGACGTAACCGCCGTGGAAACAGAATGTCTCTGCCACGTCGAGGGCAGCGAGGGTCTCGACACTCTCCCATGCAGTGTCCAGGTCAGGCGTCGCGTCCTCGCGTGGCCCGACAAGCTCGCCGTCGACAACGTTCAGCGCGTCGGCGCTGAGAAGTACTTCAGCCTCCGGGAAGTATAGCGAGGTGTGGCCGGGGGTGTGCCCCGGCGTATAGACGGCACGCATCGGGCCTGCCGCAGTCGCAAACGTTTCTCCCCCGGTCAATTGGACATCAACCGTGGTCGGTTGGATGGCCATCGGTCGTTCGTCACTCGATTTCACCAGCTCTTTCTCGCCTTCGAGATACGGCGCGTCTGCTCCATGAGCGAACACGACAGCATCTGTGCGTTCGACGACGGACGCCAGACAGCCAGCGTGGTCGAGGTCCTGGTGGGTGATGAGGACGGCCCACGTATCTTCGAGCGCGAACCCCTCAGCACCGAGGGCTGCTGCTAGGTCGTCGACGCCGTCCGGAAGCCCTGTATCGAGTAGGAGCAGCCCCTGTGGCGTCTCGACGGCAACCGGATTGAGTGTCATCTCACGCTCTGCCAGCGACACGTCGAGCGGGAGGCCATACACGCCTTCTGTGAGTTCCATGGAATATCTGAGTGCCCAGTCATTTTGAACCGGAAGAAGGCGGTAGCACTCACCGGAACAAGCGAAGGCAACTCCGCGCCGACGGCGAGCGTCGAAATATCGTCGCGTACGCCACCGCCAGCGGCGCTCAGTCGTCTACTGCCGGCGTCTCGAACTCGTCCTCGAAGTCAGCTTCCGCCGGGCCTGCCGCTCCCCGGACGTCGCCCTCACGCCACGTCCCGCGACGGAACCACAGCCACGCGATAGTCGCACCGGCCACGTTCGAGATGAAGAACGCGATCCAGATGCCGCGAACACCGAAGATGGCATCGGCGAACGGAACCGGCAGACGATATTGGGAAGCGACGTACGCGATGGGGAGTCGGATAACGGCGAGGGTCATGACGGAGATAGCGGCAGCGACGAGCGTCTTCCCCGCGCCGCGGAATCCCCCAGTAAAGGCCCGCATGATGCCGATGAAGCCGAATGAGAGCGAGACGTATCGGAGGAACGTCGCTCCCTCGGCGATGACGGCAGCGTCGTCGGTGAACACGGCGACGATCGGCTCTGGCACGAGGAAGATGACGATGCCCATGAGCGCGAGGATGGCAAACAGCCCCTTGGCTGCAAGATAATTCGCTTCCTTGGCCCGGTCGTATTTGCCAGCGCCGATGTTCTGGCCGCTCATCGTCTCGACACCACGGGCGACGGCGATAGCTGGTAGGAAGATGACCGAGAACACGCGCGTCCCGATACCGAACGCCGCGACGATGGTCGTCGAGAATAGGCCGACGACGATGAGCAAGGCGTTGATAGAGAGTGCCCGGCCGGTCCCCTCGATGCTAGCCGGGACGCCGATTTCGAGGATCTTTTTGAGATACTGGAAGTCGGGGACGAGATCCGAGAGATGAATCTGAATGCCACGGCTACCCGAGAGCATAATCGCGAGGCCGACGGCCATCGCCAGACTCCGCGAGAAGACGGTCGCGACGGCCGCCCCTTGGATGCCCAGCTCAGGGACGGCAATCGGGCCTACGTCCCACCCGTTAATCAGGAATGGGTCGAGGATGACGTTGAGGATAACCGTCCCCAACATCACGAGCATCGGCGTAATCGTGTCGCCAGCGCCACGCATCAGCGATATGAACACGAAGAAGCCGAACATGAACGGCAGCCCGAGCGCAATCACCTCCATGTAGGCCGTTGCACCGGGAAGTACGTCCGGTGATGCCCCGAGGAAATCGAGGAACGGCCGTACGAACGGATACGCGACTAGCCCGAGTATCAATGAGGCAGCAAAGGCGAAGGTGAACGTCTGTGAAGCCGCATACTCGGCTTTCCGCGTCTCCTCAGCGCCAGTGTGTTGGGCGACAAGGACACTCCCTGCGACCGAGAGGCCCATACCGAGAGAAATGAGCAAAAAGACCATCGGGAACCCGAACGAGATGGCCGCTAGGGCGTCCGTGGAGTAGCGACCGAGCCAGAACGTGTCCGCCAGGTTGTAGGCCGTCTGGAGCAGGTTCGTGATGACGATCGGGAGCGACAGATACACCAACGGTTTTAGGATTTCCCCGTCGGTGAGGCTCAGTTCGTCCTGCCCTTTGAACAGACTCACGCCGCCACCTCCGAGCCGGGCGTCCAGCCCAGATGCAGGGTCAGCGTCTCTTCGATACTTTCGCGGGTCTGACTGCTGTCCTCATCAAGCGCGACCGTCCGGACGTGGGAGCCGTTGATCATCGTCGCGACGAGGTGGGCGACCCGTTCAGGGTCGGTCTCGTCGAAGTACCCCGCCTCAATACCGTCACGGACAGCCGACTCGACGACGCTGCGCACGACCTCGTCGAGTTCGACGAACCGCTCGCGAAAGAGATCGTGATACGGAGCTTGGGCTTTCAGTTCCATCAGCGCGACCGGGAAGTCGTCGTGGTCGGATGACGATTCCTCGAAGACAGCGTTGAGAAAGTCTTTCAGTCGCTCGCGTGGGTCCTGGGCTTCACAGGCCAGCCGCGACTCAAAACGGTCCAGCAGGTCGTCGAGAAAGGCGTTCAACAGCTCTTCTTTGGTGTCGAAGTGATAGTGAATCGCCGCCGAGGTAACCGACGACTCGTCGGCGATGCGTTGCATCGTGAGGTCGGCGTAGCCGTGCTCGCAGAGCGCCCGGCCCGTCGCCTCGATGATTTCGGCGGTACTCTCGGAACTCATGCTATCACGACTTACTGACTAGTCAGTTAAGAGCGTTTTGACTAACTGGTTAGTCAGATTCAGCAGTTCGTCGGATTCTGCTGGACAGGTCCACAGTCCGAAGACGAACGCTGGCTGTCAGTAGCACCTATGACTCAGCGGTTTCACCTTGACACGGGAGTTTCAGATTCCGGCTCTCCGTTCTAAAAAAATATTCGCCACCCGGGGGGTAAATTCCTTCAGTTTGGTACTGTCAGCAGTATCAATAATGTGCCACAGGTACTCTCAAGATAGACGTAGAGGACCAGACACTGGTTATTCTTGATAGGGAGCTTGTATCTTTATCTGCGTATCACAGTCAATTCTATTGATGAATCCAAACAGATGGACACAAGAGAATCGGTACTCAAGCGTAGCCATCACTAACTGGGACACGGCCAAGTCAGTCCGATTCGTGTTGGTTAGCTCTTCGGGTGATGACATATGCGCATTCTGAGCCTTGTTACCAGTGACAACGCCAATTTCTATCGTCAGCAGACCAGACAACTCGAAAACCGGGGCCATACACTGGATACGGTTTCTGTATCTGGCACCAATGTCGAGAATGGCGCTCAAACTGAACGGCGACCGATGTCTGCATATATATCATACTACGCAACTGCACTCACCAGTTCAATCAATAACTACGATCTTGTTCATGCGAACTATGGTTTGTCTGGTCCTCCGGCACTCCTGCAACCGTGTCACCCAGTAGTCATCACATTCTGGGGCAGTGATGTGACGGGCAGCATCTCTCAACTTAGCCAGATCTGCGCGCGGTACGCAGATGCTGTTGTCGTCATGTCCGATGAGATGGCAGATCTCCTCAATGTGGACTGTTACGTAGTTCCCCATGGTGTTGATCTAGAACAGTTCCGGCCAGTTCCACAATCGCAAGCAAGAGAAAAAGTTGAGTGGAATTCTGACGCCTACCAAGTACTCTTTCCCTACGGTCCGGCTCGAGAAGTGAAGGATTTTCCACGGGCACAACGAATCGTAGAACGTGCTCGTTCTCGGCTTGAACAGCCAGTTGAATTGCGGACGATGTCGGGTGTGCCCCACGATCATGTCCACTGGTATATGAACGCCGCCGACGCACTGATACTCACCTCAAAACGAGAAGGGTCACCGAACACAGTCAAAGAAGCGCTCGCGTGTAATCTTCCGGTTATCGCGACTGACGTCGGGGACGTTTCGGATCGCCTTGATGACGTTACCTACTCGACAGCTAGCAGCGACAACGACGTACTCGTAGAAGCTCTCTCAGACACACTCCGGGCAAGCGAGCGATCCAACGGGAGAGAGGTCGTGGCTGATCTCGGTGTAGAGAACCAAATTACAAAAATCGAAGCAGTATATGAGTCAGTCGTGTAATAGCAGCCCGATATGCGGTCACTCGAGATAGCCGAGATCTTCTAATTGCTGAGTGAGCTCTTCGGAGTCAGTTTGATATTGCCTGGTCGACGGCTCGTGTGGGGTTCGAGTATCAACCGATAAGTCCCGATCGGGGAACACTTGCGTCAGTGGGGTGCCATCCATGTCCTCAGGGATTGGTGATTCGAGATATGCGAGAATCGTCGGGGCGATATCAAGGATTGAACGCTCGGACAACGTTTGCGACGCCACACTGGGCCCATTGATCAACATCATTCCCTCAGGGTCATTTCCGGAGGTCCACGACATTGGCTGAGAGTCGAAAACAGAGGGAACAATACCCCCGTATATCTCCCACCCGTTAGCGCTGGTCAACAGGAGGTCAGGGGCCTGATCAACATATGGTCCCTCGTAGACTTGTTCTGCTTGTTCAACTGAATCAAGCACGCCGTCGCCCTGATAAGTAAGACTGGTGAGTTTCTGTTGCAATTCTTCTCTAACAGATTCATACTTGCTGCCGAGTCGATCACGGTTCAAATAGAGCGGTCCTTGGCTGAACGCGACAGCCGTTGTGTCGTCCCAGTTAATTCGGCTTGGGAGATCGTGGCTTCCAATGGGATACTTCGATGGAATCACTCGTCCGTATGCGGATTCGGGAAGTAGACTACGGGCGCTGGCAGCCAACCGCTTCGGGGATACGCCAAGCGATTTTAATCTCGTGTACACACTCTCGATAACTGATTCACCGGATTCGGAGGAGAGCGAAAGATACCCGTTCTCTATGAGCCACTGGTTAACGACGAAGGTATTCTCAATCTCGGCATGCCCATGATCGGAATAAATAAGCAACAATGTATCCTCAGACGGGAGCTGACCGAGATATTCGTCGATAAGTTCCCACGCACGGTTGGTCTCTTCACTATCACCATATTTGTGCTGTAGCATGTTGATGTAGAACACAGTGAGATGGATATAGTCGAAATCTTCCTCGATAAGATCGATTAGTAGTTCCAACCGTGAGCGTATTACCTCGTAAGTCTGCTCGAGGCCCGCAGGGGTATCGATGTTGTCGACGGTACTCTGCCAGTCATAGTCGTCTCTAAGTTCCTGTTCGTATCCCGGTGGGTAGGTTATCGGAATCTCGGTCCCCGTCGTTGAATCCATCGGCATACCGAACCCGGAAACCATTAATCCATCAAGTTTGCCTGGCGGATATGTCATCGGGACATTGACAACGGCAGACTTGTACCCATCTTGAGAAAGATACTCCCAGAGATCAGCCGACTCAAACGAAGTTGAATCGGGCGTTGTAATCGTTCCAGCGTCTCTATCAAGATTCATCCACCAGAACACACCAAGCTTTCCTGGATTCTTGCCTGTTGTCGAACACCGCCATGCAGGACACGTAACTGGTGGCGTAACCGACCGCAAAGGAGCACGTGTGCCGCTTTCGATGAGCCCTTCTAAGTTTGGCATGCGCCCGTCCTCAACAAGCCGATCGAGCTTATGCCACGCAGCTCCGTCGAGACCGAGCGAAATCACTTGGGGCATGGCTATATGACTCTCGCCACTCTTGGATGAGACTTGACTACCTAGTAGATATTCAAATTAGTATACACTTATTCCCAAGAGAAAGGTTTCTACAGAATCTCTATCGCGCTACTACCGAGGTATCAACGTGCTACAGTAGTGTACACAGTGCGCTGCATAGATGGTCTCTGCATAACGGCCATGATGACAGAAAAGTTGTAATTTGGGGAGCAGCTAATACATAGCGCGTATATAGCACAAGAGTGGTCAGATTTGACAGATAGTTTCGACTCAAATTTCCGTTTTTCCATTACAGTATCGGCGCGGTAGTCAGGACAGTCTGTCGGATTTCATGTGCCGCTCTGGCCGCTATTGGCGGAACCGATAACGAACGTGGCTGACTCAGGCGCCGTGCCAGTGGTAGCAATCATCTCGACATTTGAATCTGCGGTTTGTAGCGTTCCGCTAAACTGACTCCGATTGTTCCCACCCCAAATGACTGCGATCTCATGATCCTGCTCGGTGTCAGTGGGATTTTCAAGCACAATCGTGATTCTCGCGCTCCGCCCAGTCGCGGTTCGAGGACCGTTGAAGGATGTGCATACCACAAGAGAAGTCCACATCACCGCGCCCAAGGAACCGTCGCCACCTGAGGACATCAAACTGGTCGGACACGTACTTTTTCCCGGTCGAAAAGTAAGGCCACTGAATGTAGTCTTTATATTCAGCAGACATTTCGTTTAGAGCCTAAGCGTTCACCAAAGCAATGTTAGTTAATCTCACTGTGGATCTAAGAGTTGTACATCAGAGTGTACAGATCAAGATCCTGTGGCGTGTTGGTCTGGCCAGCTATCACAGTGACCCATGAAGACTTAGGATAGCGTTGAGCCCGATCTGGACCTAGCTGTCGTCCGTGCGTATTGCCGCTCCGATCCGAGTCACACACTCCCGGATAGGCCTTCCAACTACGGGGACAACGGTATCATATGAACAGAACATATCACACGCTCCGTCTACTCCCTTTGCATGACACCTGACAACGGGATTCTGGGTCGGTGTCCGAGCTGTGTTGCCCGGACTACACGGGCATGGCTACTTATTGGGTATGAAAATACAAAGGACCAGACTGGAGTGTGGGCGGAGTATCCATACTGTGAGGACATCCTCGAGCCTGGGTGAGTTGTTCCTATACAGAAGACTCGCTTGGCGGCACCTCCCGATTCAGATTGCTACAAAGATATACACTCAGTCAGGGTCTGCTGACAATTGTTGCAATACAATACTTTCGGCATTCCCTCAAAGCAACATGGCCTCTATAGCTGTTCAAACGTTCCCGTAGCGACTCTCGGCCAGTAATCGGCACATACAAAGAGTGAGTTCCTTCTGACACAATGAGATGCTTCTGCTTAACTACATGCCGATAGGATAGTTGCTAATGAAACGATTACTACCTGAATAGGATATTCCTGTCTGTGTTGCGCACGGTATACTAAACCAGAGTGACTCGCTCATTCACAGATATGCTATTGTCCGTTCATCGAATAAGGCGTTGTCCACACCTGAGGGCAGGGACATGAGCAATGAGTGGGATGACGTGAGTTACGTCATCAGTTCACGGTACCGTGTAGATGTACTGAATCGACTACAGACGGGCCCTTCGACGCCTTCGCTCATCGCTACGGACACTGACCACAGCATTTCTCACATCTCACGAGCGCTTCAAGAGCTCCAAGAAGAAGATCTTGTCACGCTGTTAGTGTCCGAAGAGCGTCGTAAGGGGCGTGTCTACGGAACAACTGAACAAGGTCAGGCAGTTATCGAGATTATACAGTCAGAAGAGATGGCGTAATCAACACTCTTAGTGTAGTCTACATGTCCACACTTGGCAAAGGTAGTACACAAAATTAAGTCGATGAAGAACCCTCTCCAGCTTTCAGAATGGGGAATAAGATATTACGGATGGTGGGTAATGAAAGTTAACCAACCAATACTCAATATCACGTTGAGATAGATTATAACTCAATGAGTGAACCACTGGAGATCTCACTACTGGTTGGGAAATCACTCGCACAGTGGGAAGTGGAGGCTATAGAAAAAGCACTCACTGAGCGAAATATCACGATTTCGCTAGTTGTACATATTGAGACTGCAAATAACAGTGCGCCGTTGGAGTCAATACATCGAGTAGCAGAACTTCGTGAATGGGCACCTATAGCGGGGTTATGCAGCATTCTAGAACGCTTCCGAGGGCCAATTCCACAGAAGAAGCCGGTTCCGGTCGAAGAGATATCGTTCTTAGAAGAGTGTGAACATATCAGGACCACGCCAGAACGAATTGATGGCTGGAAAATCCGACCGTCAGAAGAGATTGCGCAGACAGTTGGAGCCCAATCAGATGTTGCACTGTTCTTCACCGGGGGCTTCCTCATGGGACCGATACTTACTGCGCCAACTCACGGCGTCCTCGGGTTCCATCATGGTGATATCCGAAAGTACCGTGGACAGCCAGCTGGCTTCTGGGAGTTTGTCAATAATGAACCAGAAGGTGGGGTTACGCTACAGCGATATACAGAAACACTCGATGGCGGTGCAATCATTGATCTGAAGCCCGTTCCGATTGCAGATGCAGATACGTGGCGCGAAGTTCGAAAACGTTTGTATGAGGCTTCAAAGGATATGTTCCTTATCGGTGTTGCCCGATTACAGGATGATTCATTCTACCCCTACGTCCTCCCCGAGGAGCAACTTGGAGAGATGTATACGCTACCGAAAGGATATCCAGTGCTAAAGTATCTCTTAAAAACGCTGTATCAAAGTAGTATGTCGCAAACCGGGATATCACGAAAAAGTTCGTGAGGTGTTTTCGTTTTTTACCATCCCTCCTGTTAATCAAAGGTGTCGAAATACCGCCTCCCAAGCCAGATACTGAACAGCATTGGAGACGGTGTATAACGGTAATACAGAGGTTAGAAGTCCTAATGGCACTGACTTACTAATACCATATCACAGGTTGGATGTAATGAGGAAGGGTAGCTGAGTGGTACAGCACCACAGATCAGTATTGACCTGTGGGGGCTTCACGGCCTCGTGGCGTTCAATTCCCACCCCTTCCGTTCTTTTTAGACTATCGTAGATGGGTTTTGAATCCTCTGGCACTCACATTCTTACTCATTCGTGGAAGGGGAGCCATAGACCAATTCTAATCCGCATCGCTCACTTCCCAATTCGGTCAATCTAGAGCCGGTGAGACGACTCCGCAATCGATAGGTCCCAAGTAAACTACCCTACCCTACTCCCTCGGCGCATACGCGCCTCGGTCCTTGAGGGTAGGGCTTTGATGTGGACTCCCGGTAATCAGTCGCCAGCAATAGGCTGGTGACTCTCACCGTTCAACGTCCCACCATTTACACGCACGTCTACTGGT
>Ga0136577_1000448_pt1 | contig 13914 bp, 10 predicted proteins | sample AntDeeMetagen186_FD_104793 | JGI IMG/M metagenome (GOLD analysis project Ga0136577, IMG submission 104793) | Saline lake microbial communities from Deep lake, Antarctica - Metagenome #186 | ecosystem: Environmental > Aquatic > Non-marine Saline and Alkaline > Saline | place: Antarctica: Deep... | reverse complement strand
GTGAGCCGCTCGAGTTTCTGCTGGTACTTGTTGTTCTCGGCGTTGGCGTCGAGGAGCCGGTCCCGCATCTCCTCGTTCTCGTCTTCGAGGTCCGAAAGCTGCTCCTCGAGCGCCTCGATCTTCTCCTGCTGCGAGGCGCTCTCCTCGTAGGGCAACTCGGCGTCCTCAACGGTCTCGGTCATCACGATTCGGCAAGGCGCTGGTTCATAAGAGGCTTCGGGTGGTCGTACTCACGTGACGTACAAATTACTACAATGCATTTTCAATAGCGAAACCATTATCTAAATGCATTCAGTAGGGGTGGGTATGAGCGCCACCACAATCGACGCCGACACGGTCGAAGCTCTCGAAGACCTGCCACCGAGCGCGAAACTCGTCGCCAAGGTCCTGGAGTACAACGACACCCTCACCCAGAGCCAGCTCGCCGAGGAGACCCTGCTGCCCGCCCGCACGGTCCGGTACGCGCTCACTCGCCTCGAGGAGCAGGACGTCGTCGAGTCCCGCTTCTCCTTCTCCGACGCCCGCAAGCGCATCTACACGCTCGCCTGAGTACCGCACTCCCCTCCCGACTCCCCCGTCTCTCCGCTCCGCTACAGCCCGATAGCCCACGCCGAATCGTCGAAAGCGCCGAAGCTTTATCCGACGTACCGCTACACCTTCACAGCAAATGGTACGCGTCATCCACACGGGGGACACCCACCTCGGGTACCGCCAGTACCACTCCCCCGAGCGCCGCGAGGACTTCCTCGAGGCATTCCGGTCGGTCGTCGACGAGGCCGTCGAAGCGGACGTCGACGCCGTCGTCCACGCGGGCGACCTCTACCACGACCGGCGGCCCGGCCTCAGGGACATCCTCGGCACCATCTCCGTCCTCCGGCCGCTCCGCGAGCACGACATCCCGTTCCTCGCCATCGTCGGCAACCACGAGGGGACCCGCGACGCCCAGTGGCTCGACCTCTTCGAGACGCTGGGGCTCGCCGAGCGCCTCGACGAGACCGGCCGACGGGTCGGCGACACCGTCTTCTACGGCCTCGACTACGTCCCCGAGTCCAGACGCCCGGACCTCGACTACCAGTTCGACGAACCGGACGCCGAGAACACCGCGCTCGTCTCCCACGGTCTGTTCACGCCGTTCGCCCACGCAAACTGGGACCTCGACGAGGTCCTCCGGGAGGCGAACCTCGACTTCGACGCGGTGTTGCTCGGCGACAACCACGCCCCCGGCACCAAGCAGATCGAGGACACCTGGGTGACCTATTGTGGGCTCCACCGAGCGCGCCAGCGCGAGCGAGCGCGACCCCCGCGGTTACAACCTCGTGGAGTTCGACGAGGAGGTGGCTATCTCCCGGAAGGGCCTGGACACCCGCGACTTCGTCTTCGTGGACGTCGACCTCGGCCCCGAGGACGGCACCGCCTACGTCCGCGAACGAGTCCGGGAGCACGACGTCGAGGACGCCGTCGTCGTCGTCACTGTGGAGGGCGACGGCGAGACAGTGACGCCAGCAGAGGTCGAGCGCCTCGGCGACGAGCGGGGCGCGCTCATCACGCGGGTCAACGACCGCCGCGAGGTCGAGACGAGCGAAGACGTGGAGGTGTCGTTCGCGGACCCGGACGACGCCGTCAGGGAGCGCGTCCGCGAGATGGGGCTCAGCGAAGCGGGCCTCGACGTCGACGACGCGGTCCGCGACCCCGAACTGTTCGAGACGGTCGGCATCGACCCACCGAGTGGCGTCCTGCTCCACGGGCCTCCGGGCACCGGGAAGACGCTGATGGCGAAGGCCGTCGCCGCCCAGACGGACGCGACGTTCATCAAGATGGCCGGCAGCGAACTCGTCCACAAGTTCATCGGCGAGGGCGCGAAGCTCGTCCGCGACATGTTCCAGGTCGCCCGTGACCACGAGCCAGCCGTCGTCTTCATCGACGAGATCGACGCCATCGCGTCCAAGCGCACCGACTCGAAGACGTCCGGCGACGCCGAGGTCCAGCGCACGATGATGCAGCTGCTCTCGGAGATGGACGGCTTCGACGAGCGCGGCGACATCCGCATCATCGCCGCCACCAACCGCTTCGACATGCTCGACCGCGCCATCCTCCGCCCGGGCCGCTTCGACCGCCTCATCGAGGTCCCGAACCCGGACGTCGAGGGCCGGGAGAAGATCTTCCGCATCCACACCCGCGACATGAACGTCGCCGACGACGTCGACTTCGCGGCGCTCGCCGCGGACACGGACGACCTCTCGGGCGCGGACGTCAAGGCCATCTGTACGGAGGCCGGGATGTTCGCCATCCGCGACGACCGTCAGCAGATCACGATGGCGGACTTCCGGAACGCCCGCGAGAAGCTCGAACAGGACTCCGAGGCTACGACGGCCGAGCCGTCCCGAACGTACGCGTAAGCGCCTCCGGCGCTCTACGGTCTCACTTCGTTGCTGTCCCGCCTCACGTAGCTCCTGCCGTACGACGACCCGGGTCCAGCGACGTACGGCGGCGTAATCCGGCGGTTCATCGATGTCATCGGGGACGAGCGCGCAAACCTGGACCTGGTGTCGCTGCTCATCGGTGCCGGGCGGACGGACGTCGAGTCCGCGCTCGTCGGCGTACTGGACCTGCGGCGGCCCCGCGAGGAGGGACCGTTCCGTGGGGCGACCCGGGGTGAACGTTCGCGTCACTGACGTACGCGGGCGGCGCGGAGACCGTCATCGCGCGGTGCGTGGAGGCAGGCGTCGCCATCGACTGGGAGACGCTGCCTTGCGCGCGGTCGTCGCTGTCGAGAGTGGCGTGACTACAGGCGACCGCGTGTCCTGCGATTCGGCCAGTGGGCGTTCGTAGCGCCGTTCCTCCGTTTCTTGCAATAGCTTCTGACACTCCGTAAATCACGAGCGCGTGCCGACGGGAGGGAACACTTATTTGTGGCAACTGTTATTGATTCACAGGGTGGCAATAACATGCCAGGTAAGGAAACTCATTCACGTCGGAACTTCATCCGGACCACCGCAGCGGGCGCGGGCGCAATAACGCTGACTGGACTCTCGGGGTGTACGAGCATCCTGGGCGGTGGCGGGTCCAGCGGCCCGCTGTCTGTCGCGGTCTACGGCGGCGCCTTCAAGGACGTCATGGACGAACAGCTGTTCAAGCCGTTCCGTGAGCAGGCGGACTTCGAGGTCGAGTCCAAGGCAGCGCCGACCGCCGAGGAAGCGCTCACCCAGTACGACAACGCGGTCGCCGCGGGCGAAGCGCCCGTCGACGTCGCCATCATGGCGAACACGGGCGTCCTCAAGGGCCTGAACAGGGACCTCTGGCACTTCTGGGAGAGCGGCGACTTCGACAACCTCCAGTACATCACGGACAACCTCGTCAAGGAGACCGACAACGGCATCGCAGGCATCGGGGCGCTCTCGTGGTACATCAACCTCGTCCAGAACACCAACGAGTACTCCGAACCTGTCGACTCGTGGAAAGCGCTCTGGGACGACGACTACGCGGGCAGCCTCGCGCTGCTCAGCTACGCGTCGAACTCCTTCCTCCTCGAAGTTACGGCGGAGGTTCACTTCGACGGCAAGGAGATACTGGACAGCCGCGACGGCATCCGCCAGTGCCTCGAGAAACTCCAGGGCGTCAAGCCCCAGGCCGGCATGTGGTACGAAAACGAGGCGGAGTTCCAGCAGCGCCTCCGCAACGGCGAGGTGCCCGCGGGGATGCTGTACAACGACGTCACGCTCGTGATGAAAGACGAGGGGGCGCCCGTGCAGACAAACTTCGTCGAGGAGGGCTCCATTCTGGACTCCGGGATGTGGGTCACGCTGGAGACGTCGAACCTCAAGGAGGAGGCACGGCAGTTCATCGACTACGCCAGCCAGCCGGACGTGCAAGACGCCATCGCGCGGAACCTCTACACGAGTCCGACGATCAAGCGCGAGCACTCCAGCATCGACGCCGAGATGTACGACACGATCGCGGGCCCCGGTCCGTCTGAGGCCATCACGCCGAAGTACGAACTGTACGTCGAGGAAGCAGACTGGGTCAACGAGAAGTGGAACGAGTTCATCACTAACTGACGAATGAGTGGAATCTCTCTGAAAGGGATCTCTAAACGGTACTCCGACGAGGTCCTCGCCGTCGACGACATCGACCTCGAGATCGAGAGCGGGGAGTTCGTCACGCTCGTCGGCCCCTCCGGCTGCGGGAAGACGACGACGCTGCGGACGATCGCGGGCTTCGAGAAACCCACGGCGGGCGAGGTCCACATCGGCGGGAAGAACGTCACGGACGCACCGCCGTACGAGCGGAACACGGGGATGGTGTTCCAGGACTTCGCGCTGTTCCCACACCTCACCGTCCACGAGAACGTCGCGTACGGCATGGAGGCCGACGGTGGCTACACGGACGAGGAGATCGACAGCCGCGTCCAGGAGATGCTCGAACTCGTCGAACTCCCGGACACCGCCGACCGGAAGCCCGCCCAGCTGTCGGGCGGCCAGCAGCAGCGCATCGCGCTCGCTCGCGCGCTCGCTCCCAAACCGGACGCGCTCCTGCTCGACGAACCGCTCGCGAGCCTGGACAAGAAGCTCCGCGAGCAGATGCAGGTCGAGCTCCGCCGCATCCAGCAGGAGGTCGGCATCACGACCGTCTTCGTCACGCACAACCAGGAGGAGGCGCTGACGATGTCCGACCGCCTCGCCGTGATGAACGGCGGCAAGTTCGAACAGGTCGGGCCGCCGGGCGACGTCTACGACGAGCCCGAGACGCGGTTCGTCGCGGACTTCATCGGGACCGCGAACATCTTCGACGGCACGGTGACCGAGAGCGCCGACGGCGTCGCGAGCGTCGACTGCGGCGACGTGACCGTCCTGTCGGCGGCCAGAGCCGACACCGCCGTCGGCGACGCCGTCTCCGTGGTCGCGCGCCCCGAACGCTTCGAGTTCGACTCGGCGACCGCGGACGGCGGCGCGACCGACGGCCGGAACGTCTTCGAGGGCGAAGTCACGTTCCGCCGCCACCTCGGTAGCAGCGTCGAGTACCGCGTCGAGACGTCCGACGAACGCGAAATCGTCGTGGTTCGGAAGAGCGGCCTCGACGAACACGAACCGGGCGACCAGGTGACGGTCTCCGTCGACGCCGACAACTGTCGGCTCGTCTCTACATAATGGCGACAGAAACGTCTACGAGCAGCAGCGAGTCCGGCCGCGCGGGCCTCAAGCGGAACGCCAAGTACTACATCCTCTCGTACCCGCTCGCGTGGCTCGTGTTCGTGTTCCTCGTGCCACTGGGGATGCTGTTCATGTTCAGTTTCTGGGTGCACGTCCCCGGCACGGGGTACGAGCCCGGGTTCACGCTGGAGAACTACACGCGCTTCTTCACGAGCATCTACGTCGACCAGCTGTGGGTGACCCTCGAACTGGCGCTGGTGACGGCACTCGCCAGCCTGGCGCTCGGGTACCCGCTCGCGTACTACCTCGCGCGCATCGACCGGCCGGTGCTGCGGAACGTCCTCCTCATCACCATCGTCTCGTCGCTGTGGATTACGTACGTCATCCGGGCGTACGCCTGGCAGGTCATTCTGGCGTCACGCGGCATCCTGAGTTCGCTCGGCGTCGCGACCGGCGTCCTGGAGACTCACCAGGCGTTCTACCCGGGCTACTGGGGTCTGGTCGTCGGGATGGTCTACGTGTTCCTGCCGTTCATGGTGCTGTCGCTGTACAGCAGCATCCGGAACCTCGACGGCGAACTGCTGGAGGCGTCGAAGAACCTCGGCGCCGGCCCGCTGCGGACGTTCCGGAAGGTGACACTGCCGCTGACGAAGAACGGCATCGCCAGCGGGACGTCACTCGTATTCATCCTCGCGCTGGGCTCGTACGTCCTGCCGCGGCTGCTCGGGACGCCCGCTCAGCGCACGCTGCCGGTGCTCATCGAACAGCAGGTGATGAGCGAGAGCAACTACCCGTTCGGCGCGGCGATGAGCATCATGCTCATCCTCGTGATGTTGCTGTTCCTGTGGGCCATCGTTCGCATCGCGAACGTCTCCGCGGCCAACATCGGCGCGGGCGACGCGCTGAGCGACGACGACGAGCCGGCCGTCTCGGCGTCCAGCGGGCTCTCCAGTGTCCGCGGGCTGCTGGGCAGCGCGTCCGCGGCCGTCGGCCTCACTGCGGTGTACGACCGCGTGACGTCGACGCTGAGCGACGTCGTCGCGTCGGTCGACTCGGGGACCCGCGAGTCGGTCATCGGCGCGACGTTCCGGGCCTACGTCGCTGCGGTGATGGTGTTCATCGGGGCGCCGCTGGCCATCATCGTCGCGGTGTCGTTCACACCCGAGGAGTTCCTGACGTTCCCGCCGGGCGGCTTCTCGATGCGGTGGTACGTCGAGTTCTTCACCAACCCGGCGTGGGTGCGGTCGCTCGTGAACAGCCTCACCATCGCCGCGGGGGCGGCGCTGCTCGCGACGTCCATCGGCGGTATTCTGGCGTTCACGCTCGACCGCTTCGACTACAGGTTCGGCGCGCTCATCGGGATGTTCGGCGTGATGCCGATTCTCGTTCCGCCGGTCATCATCGCCGTCGCGTTCCTCGTGTTCTTCCTCCAGATCGGACTCACGGGGTCGCGGGTCGGCATCGCCGTCGCACACGGCATCTTCTACGCGCCGCTACCGTTCATCCTCATCACGCAGGGGCTGGGCGAACTCGACCGGACGTACGAGGAGGCCGCGATGAACCTCGGCGCGTCGCCGGTGCGAACCATCCGCACCGTCACGTACCCGCTGCTGCGGGCGAACGTGGTCTCCGGCGCGCTGTTCGCGTTCATCCTCTCGCTGAACGAGTACATCATCGCGTGGCTGCTGTCGCTGTTCCTGGTGAAGACCATCCCGATCCAGATCTTCAACCAGCTGCGCTACTCGTACCCGCCGACCATCGCGGCGGCGAGCACGGTGTTCATCCTGCTCACCGTCGTCGTGATGACCGCTATCGACCGGCTCTCCGGGGGGATCTGGGAGTGACCGGCACGCCCGCCGACGCCCGGGTCGCCGTCGTGCAGACGGAGCCGGAGTTCGGTGCGGTCGACGCGAACCGCCAGACGACGGTCGAGGCGGTCCGCGAGCACGCGGACGCCGACCTGGTCGTCCTGCCGGAGCTGGCGACCAGCGGCTACGTCTTCGAGTCCCACGAGGAGGTCGACGACGTCGCGGAACCCGCCGACGGCCCGACGGCCGACGCGTGGTCGTCGGTCGCAGCGGAGACCGACACGTGGGTCGTCGGCGGCTTCCCGGAGGCGGACGGCGAGGACCGGTACAACAGTTCGCTGGTCGTCTCGCCGGACGGCGTCGAGGGCACCTACTGGAAGGTACACCGCTGGAACGAGGAGAAGAAGTGGTTCGAGGCCGGCGACGACCTCCCGGTGTTCGACACGCCCTTCGGGCGCCTCGCCGTCCAGATCTGCAACGACCTCTGGTTCCCCGAGCAGTCGATTACACAGGCACAGTCAGGTGTCGATATCGTCGCGGTTCCGACGAACTGGGTGCCGGAGCCGGCCGACCGGCCGGCCGGGTGGTCGATGGGCGTCCACCACGCCGTCGCGAACGCGAACTCGACGCGGCTGTTCTTCGCGTGCGCCGACCGCGCCGGTACCGAACGCGGCGTGACGTTCCAGGGACAGAGCGTCGTCGTCGACCCGGACGGCGTCCCGGTCGCTGGCCCGCTGCCGGACGCGGGCAGTCACAGCGCCGCAGTGGACTGCGACCTCACGAGAGCCCGTGAGAAAGCGCTTACGCCCCACGACGACGTTCTCGCCGACCGGCGGCCGGACGTCTACGACGCGAACTGACCGCCGGCCCGTTTTCGCGTTCCGCTCAATCGTCGAGCAGGGCCGCCCTCAGTGCCCCAATCGGACCGAGGCGCGACCGCTCTATCGTCCCGTACAGCGTCTCCCAGTCGTCGGTCAGGCCGTACTCGTGGAGCGCAGCGAGCGCGAGTTCGCCGGTGCCACAGAAGGTCAACGTCCCGAACGCCCACGCTATCGTGCCGTTCGCGACCGGTTCGTCGCCGCGCGGCCGGTGGAAGTCGAAGACGCCGCCGAGCGCGTTCCGGGTCGCGACTGTGAGGTCGCGGGCTTCGTCGTAGCGGTTGATCGGGAACTCGCGGTCGTCGCCGATGAGGAGACCGCGCTCGCCCTCCTCGAGCAACTGCCTGACGTCGCTGCGCCCAGCCTGGATGAGCAGCGAGATGACGTCGATAGACGACCCCTCGCCGTTGATGACGTCGACGTACCGGACGATGCGGCCGCCGCGGGATTCGGTGTCGGGGACGGTGGCGTAGTCGAAGCTCTCGAGGGCGGATTCGTCGCCAGCCGCGCTACCGTCGGGGCTGTCGGCGTCGCCGTCGGTCGTCGCCTCGTACTCGAGTACGCCCGCCGTCACGAGGTTCGCGTTTACGCCGTGGGAGAGCAGAACGCCGTCCAGCGTGATGCTCGAGGGGGCCAGGAGCCGGTAGTCGCCGGGCTCGGCCTCCGAGCTCTCCTCGAGCGACACCGGAACCGGACCGAGCGGCAGCGACTCCAGCTGTTCGAGCAGGGAGACGACCGCGTCCACGTCGGCCTCGTCGACGAACGCACCGGACGCGACCAGCACGCCAGCGTCCTCCATGGGGTCGTAGCTGACTCGGCTGGTCAGGGTCGCGATCTCCGCACGCACCTGTTCGAGGCGGCCTCGGACGTCGCCCTGTTCGAGTTCCTCGCGACCGTCTTGCGTGAGTCGCCGACCCTTGCCGGGGACCTTCTCCGTGAGGCCGAGTTCGGCGAGTTCGGCGAGTTTCAGCCGTATCGTCCGGTCTTTGATGTCGTACCCGCGGAGCTGCATCAGTTCGACGAGCTGGATACTGCCGATGGGCCCGTGCCGGTCGACGAGCCTGAGGAGGTCGTACGTGCGTCGGTCCAGCGCAGTTCCCATACTGACCGCTGGTAGGTGGAGTGCCTACACCAAGGTTTGGTTTCGGTGGTGGGGCGAGTCGTGTGCTGCCGTCCGCCGCTCGTCGGTCCGGAACGCCGGCGACCGTTTCTGAGGGGGTTGTAACATTTTTATAGTATCTGCTACAACTGAGACCATGGCAACTCGTTGCCGGCTTGTGATACCATGACAAAGAACGTTCCACGCTCGCACGGCAGGGCACCGACCGACGATTCCGAGGCGGTCTCACGATGACCGACGGCCAGAACCCCGCGGCGGCGTTCCGCGACCGCGTCGACGGTTCGAACGTCGAACTCGCGTACGCCGGCCTCGACACCTTCCTCAAGAGCGAGTACCGCGACGTCGGCGACGTCGCAGACGTCGACGCCGCCGTCTTCGGGGTCCCCTACGACAACGCCGTCTCCAACCGCCCGGGCGCCCGGTACGGGCCCGGCGTCATCCGCGAGGCGAGCCAGTGGTGGGCGTACATCTCCACGTACAAGGGCCAGCTCACGAACATGTGGAACGGCGAGCAGGTGAACTTCGACGACCTCTCGATCGCGGACGTCGGCGACGCACCAGTGTTCCCGATGGACACCGAAACGACCGCCGAGAGCATCACCGCGTACGCGGCGACTGTCGCCGAACAGACGTTCCCGGTGATGCTCGGCGGCGACCACTACTGCACGTTCCCCGCGTTCCGCGGATTCGCCGAGGGCACCGACCACGACAAGATCGGATTCGTGCAGATCGACGCCCACACCGACACCGTCTCGGAGAGCTCCGTGTTCGGAACGGACTTCCACGGCTCCAGCACCGCGCGCATCGCCGACCTTCCGAAGGCCGACTACGACTCCGTCAGCCAGGTCGGCATCCGCGGCTACGAGTCCGCCGAGTACTTCGAGTTCGCCGAGGAGACGGGACTGGACCTCTACACGATGCACGACGTCGAGGAGCGCGGCATCGTCTCCGTGGTCAGCGACGCCGTCGAGTCCGCCGCCGAGGACACCGACGCCGTCTACGTCACCTTCGACATCGACGGCGTCGACCCGTCTGTCGCTCCCGGCACCGGCACCCCGGTCCCGGGCGGCCTGTCCGCGCGCCAGGCGCTCCAGACGATGGCCGTCCTCGGCAGCCACGATGCCGTCGGCGCCGTCGACCTGATGGAGGTCGCACCCCGCTACGACTCCACGGAGGGGACCGAGCGCCTCGCGTCGATGCTGCTCGTGAAGCTCCTCGAACGGAAGTTCATGGTGTGACCGGATGCACGAACGCACACCCGGTACGACCGCACCGGGCACGACGACACGCCGGACGCCGGGGTCGGTGAGTTGGTCGTGAACGACCCGCGACGACCCGACCACGAGGTCGGCGCGGCGAGACTCGGCGCCGTCTCGGAGTCCGTCATCCGCGAGATGACCCGGGAGGCCCACCGGCACGACGCCATCAACCTCTCACAGGGCATCCCGGACGTCGACGAGGCGCCGCAGTCCATCAAGGAGGCGGCGAAGACGGCCGTCGACGCGGAGAGCCAATACACCATCACGTGGGGGCTACCGGACCTCCGAGACGCGGTCGCCGACCGATACGGTGACTGGAAGGGCGTCACCTACGACCCCGAGACGGAGGTCACCATCACCACCGGCACCAGCGAGGCCGTCGTGTCGACCCTGATGGCGCTCGCCGAGCCCGGCGACGAGGTGGTGTTCTTCGAACCGGTCTACGAGAGCTACATCCCCGCAACCCGGTTCGCGGGCGCCGAACCCGTCCCCATCGACATCACGGACAGCCTCGAACTCGACGTCGATGCGCTCCGCGAGGCCGCCGAGACGGCCAGTATCCTCCTGTTGAACACGCCGATGAACCCCACGGGGAAGGTGTTCACGCGCGAGGAACTCGAGACGATCGAGGAGATCGTCTTCGAGCACGACCTGCTGGTCGTTACCGACGAGATATACGAGCACATCGTCTACGACGACGCCTACGTCAGCCCCGTCTCCGTCGGTGACCTCGCCGACCGCACGGTCGTCTGCACTGGCATGTCGAAGACGTTCAGCGTCACCGGCTGGCGCGTCGGGTTCTGCCTCGCGCCGGAGTACCTCTCCCGCGAACTCCGGAAAGTCCACGACTACACGTCCATCTGCGCGCCGACGCCGTTCCAGCGCGCCGGCGTCGAGGCGCTGTCGCTCCCGGAGGACTACTACGAGGAGCTCTCGGCGTCCTACGAACGGCGCCGCGACGTCCTCTGCGAGGGGCTCGAAGCCGCGGGCCTCGACCCGGTTGTCCCGGACGGCGCCTACTACGTGATGGCGCGATACCCGACCGACGAGTCCGACGTCGAGTTCAGCCACCGGCTCGTCCGCGAGGCGGGCGTGGCCGTCGTGCCCGGCGGGAGCTTCTACACGGAGCCCGACCCGGACGCCGACTGGGTGCGCTTCACGTTCTCCCGGGACGAGTCGACCATCCGCGAGGCGGTCGAACGCCTCCAGCAGAACCGCTGGTGGTAGCCGGATGAGCGAGCGCCGCGTCTACTGCGACGACGCCGTCCGCGCGCACGCTGGCTACTGGCCGCTGGACTGACCGAGCGCGACGGCGACTCGTTCTATGGGATGGTCGGGGTCGCCGGCGTCCGCGCGGTCCCCGAGTTGGGTCCGACAGGACGTGCCGGGGGCGACCACGGCGTCGCCGTCGCTCGCCCTCACGTCCTCGACGAGGTCGTCGGCGATGGCCTGCGAGAGGTCGTAGTGTTCGGCTTCGTAGCCGAAGCTCCCGGCCATCCCGCAGCACGTCGAGTCCACGGGGGCGACGGGGTAGCCCGCGCGGCGCAACACGCCGACCGCGTGGTGGTCCGTGCCGACGGCCTTCTGGTTGCAGTGGCCGTGGTAGACGAGGGACTCCTCGGGGGCCGCGAAGTCGAGGCGCTCGTCGACGCGCTCGCGGTCGAGGTACTCCATGAGTCCACGCGTGGCGTCCGCGACGCGGTCCACGGACGGTCCGTCTACCAGGTCCCGGTACTCGTCCTGGACCATCACGGCGTCCGCCGGTTCGACGAACACGGGCGTCCAGCCGTTCTCGATGGCTGGCGCGAGGGCGTCGACGTTGGCCCTGGCGCGCTCCCGAGCGCGGTCCAGGAAGCCCAGCGAGTACGCCGGACGGCCCGACGGTCGGGCGTCGGCCACGTCGACGCGAACGTTCGCGGCTTCCAGCACGCGCACGGCCGCCGTCCCGACCTCGGGGTGGGTGTACTCGGTGAACGTATCGGGGACGACCAGCACGCGGTCCGCGGGGTCGGCCGGTGGCCGGGCGTCCCGGGCGTCGAACCAGTCGGTGAACGTCGTCCGCTGGAACGTCGGCAGGTCGCGCTCCGGCGCGATGCCGAGCGCACGGTCGGCGAGCCAGTCGGTCCCCGGGAGGGCCGTCGCCCAGTTCGAGAGCGGAGCGAGTCGACTCCCCCACGCGGAGAGCCGGTGGACGTCCGCGAACAGGCGCTCGCGGAGGCCCGCACCCTCGCGTTCGTGGTACTGGTGTTTGACCTCGGCTTTGAGTTTCGCGAGGTCGACCCCCGTCGGGCAGTCGCTCGCACAGCCCTTACAGCCGACGCAGAGGTCGAGCACCTCCTCCTGGAAGCGCTCGGTGTACAGTTCGTCCTCCGGGAGGTCTCCGGAGATGGCTGCACGCAGCAGGTTCGCGCGACCCCGGGTCGTCTCCACCTCGTCGCGGGACGCGCGGTACGTCGGGCACATCACGTCCGAGTCGGTCTGTCGGCAGGTCCCACAGCCGTTGCACAGTTCGACGAGGTGGGAGAATCCCCCCTCGTCGTCGAAGTCGAGTGTCGTCTGTGGCTCGACGGACTGGTAGTCGGGACCGTAGCGGAGTCGCTCGCGGATGTCCGCCGGTTCGCCATCGCGGAGGGCCGCCGGGTCGGCCACGTCGCTCTCGTCGCGGTAGACGACCGTCCCCGGATTCAGCAGCCACTGCGGGTCGAACGTCGACTTGAGCTCCTTGAACGCCGCCCACAGGTCGGGGCCGTACATCTTCGGGTTGAACTCCGTTCGCGCGAGGCCGTCGCCGTGCTCGCCGGAGAACGCACCACCGTGGTCGAGTACGAGGTCGGTGACGTCCTCGGTGATGGCCCGCATCGTCTCCACGCCCTCGCCGTCCTTCAGGTTCAGAATCGGGCGGACGTGGAGGGTCCCGGCGCCGGCGTGCGCGAAGTACGCCGCCGAGGTGCCGTGGTCCTCGAGCACCGCCTGGAACTCCCGGACGTAGTCGGCGAGTTCCGCGGGCGGGACGGAGGCGTCCTCGATGAAGGGGTAGGGCTTCGGGTCGCCCTCGAGGCTCATCAGGAGCGGAATCGCGGCCTTCCGGAGTTTCCACAGGTCGGCCTGCTCGTCGTCGTCGAAGGCCTCCAGCGCGTCGAACGCCGCGCCGCCGTCGACGAACTCCCGGGTGGCAGCGTCGACGGCGACCCGGAGGTCCGGTTGCACCTCCGAGTCGAACTCCACCATCAGCGCGGCCGCGCAGTCCTCGGGTATCGGCTCGGCGTAGGCGGCGTACTCCGCGGAGTCGGCAGCGAGACGGAACACCTCCTCGTCCATCAGTTCGACGGCGCTCGGGTCGTGGTCGAGGGCGACCGGGACGGCCTCCATCGCGCTCACGAGGTCGGGGAAGCAGTAGAGCGCCACCGCCGTCTCGTCCGGGACGCTGACGAGGTCGAGTGTCGCCTCCACGACGACGCCGAGCGTCCCCTCGGCGCCGACGAGGAGTTTCGCGAGGTTGATTGCGCGCTCGCCGTCGTCGGTCTCGTAGACGACCTTCTGGAGGTTGTAGCCGGAGACGCAGCGCTTCAGTTCGGGGTAGCGGTCGGCTATCTCCGATTCGTTCTCCTCGACGAGGCGGCGGACCGTGCGGTAGATGTCGGCCTCTCGGTCCTCCTTTTCCACGATGGCGTCCCACTCCGGCGAGTCGAGGACGACCTCGCG
>Ga0136577_1000425_pt1 | contig 14475 bp, 15 predicted proteins | sample AntDeeMetagen186_FD_104793 | JGI IMG/M metagenome (GOLD analysis project Ga0136577, IMG submission 104793) | Saline lake microbial communities from Deep lake, Antarctica - Metagenome #186 | ecosystem: Environmental > Aquatic > Non-marine Saline and Alkaline > Saline | place: Antarctica: Deep... | reverse complement strand
TGCCGAACTCAGCCGTGAAACCGCTTCGCGCCGATGGTAGTGTGGGGTCTCCCCATGCGAGAGTAGGTCATCGTCAGGCATTTATTCGCAATCAACCCAGCCAGCAGGCTGGGTTTTTTGTTGTGCGCGAAAGAAAAGCTAGAAAAAGGCACTGTCTGCTACTAGCAAGCGATAGAGGGCTATGCGGGGGAAACGTATGGAGACGATCTTGGCAGCAAGAGAGGCTAGCCGGTGGGGTCTATTGTGTCTCCCGCTATTTAACGTCTTTCTGCATTAGGGATTTCCCCCGGAGTGCGGTGACGCGTGGCCTCAGCCTGTGTGTCTTCGTAGCGGGCATTTTCATCTTCAGCGGGAACGCCTATGACTGTTTCCCGAGAGCCGTCAGGCCAAGTATAAGTGGTGCAGCCGGATATAGCGGTGCCAAGCATTACAGCAACGCAGAGGCATAGCAGGTATTTGTATCGCACCGGCATTTCTCCTTGGTAGAATTGCGGCATGTACGGATTGTGGAATGCAGCATGCTGAAAACTAGCATAAAAATGATATAGAAGTGTAGAGTGAAGCATATATGTTTTAGATATGCCTCACATCAACATAAAAGCTTGAGTATAACAAAACATCCGCCTTGGTATGCACGGCATGGGGTGAGGTGTACAATTTTGGTTAAAGTATTTTGGCGAATCTGACATGGTGGTTACATGAGCGTAAGCGTAGCAGCAATACTTCTGGCCGTTGGCGTCGTTGTAATCGTGGCGTTAGTGGTTTATGCCGTTAGGCTGCGTCATGAGGTCAAGCGGCGCGATGCTTTCCGGCAAGAAGAGGATGCACGAGCTATTACAAACAGCCTGGAAAATTTAGATTACGTTACAGCAGCTCTGGTGCAGGAGCAGGTCGAGATTACTGAGGGTGCCTGGCGTTGCAAAGTATTGCTGGAAATTATAGAACCGAGCCTTGCTGAGCGTGACGAATTTAGTGCATTTTCTGAAGTTTACAGCCGTACGCGGCATCTAAAGACGCATTCGGCGCGAAAAGAGCTGACCTCCCGCGAGCGTATGCGTGAAGACAAGGAGAGGCTTCAGGTCGAGGATGATATGCGCCAGCGTGTTCTAGAGGCCGCACAAGCTGTTATTCAATGGCGCTCAAACGGTGGAAAAACCTTGCATTAAGGCATAGAGCATTGAAAATGCACGGCTCATCTTTATGCTAGACTGCTGTTGTAGCTATACTGGGCTGTGTGGCATAGGTATTGCCTAAGCTACGCTGCGCTATTGCTTCCTGGTGGTAGAATATTTAATGATGAGCGTACCGCTTGGCTTATCTGCTGTGTAGTTGCCTAATGCACCTATTATTGCGAGATAAAACCTGCGGACGCGAAAATAAAAGAAGCACGAAAGTGGAAGGCGATTCGTGATATCGCTTCCCGCATTGGATCAATGAAGGAGTCTTGCATGAAAAAATAAACGACTGGTTTGCTAATCGGTTCTGCCTTGGCTGTCGGCCTTTCCGGCTGTGCCAGCTCAGCGTCACAAACGTCTGGCCAAATGGCGAACAGTGATGCAGACCGCAGCTGGTATCAGCATCCTGCCGTGTGTGGCCTTGCTGGCAGTGTGATTGGTGGCGGCCTGGGTTATGCAACAAGCAGCGATTCTGACGAGGATAGCGGTGCGGCTATTGGCGCAACCGCAGGCGCTGCCATTGCAGCCTATCTCTGTGCCGATAAGTCAGAAGAGGTGAAGCCGCAGTGCCCAAGCTACGGTGAAGTGCCGGCAGGTGTTGCCGTCGATGCTGAAGGTTGTCCGCTCGACTCCGACAATGACGGCGTACCGGACTATCGTGATCAGTGCCCGGGTACTCCGGCTGGCGTTGCCGTTGATGCAAAAGGCTGCCCGCTTGACTCCGACAACGATGGCGTACCGGACTATCGTGATCAGTGCCCGAATACGCCGGCTGGCGAAGAAGTCAACGCACTGGGCTGCCCGGCAAGCTTGGTATTGGAAGGCGTCACCTTCGAGTTCGATTCCGCTAAGCTGACGCGTCAGGCTGAGCATGAACTGGATGACGTCGCCGAAAAGCTGGTACACAACTCCAAAGTGCGCGTGCGCATTGAGGGTCATACCGATTCCGTAGGCAGTGCTCAGTACAACAAGGATCTTTCGCAGCGTCGCGCTGAATCCGTGGCTAGCTATCTTCAGGCGAACGGCGTACAGCAAAACCGCATGAAATCGGTTGGCTTCGGCGAAGAGCGTCCGGTAGCGACCAACGATACCGACGCCGGCCGTGCTGAAAATCGTCGCGTAGAGCTCGACGAGTGGAACTAAGCAGCTAGCACACGCCGAAGTTAGAAGGCATGAGGTGTTTGAGCTGAAAGCAGTAAGTGTACTGCTGTGAGCAAGCGGGAGGCGTGCGCGCCTCCCGCTTTTGTGTTTCTGAAACGCCTGAAATCTGGTAAGCTATCACGCCAATTGTGCAGCCAAAACTGCCGCTTTATACCGCCGAAAACGCCCATTGATAGCGATATGTGATCCTTGGTGTGGATCACCACTGCGCTCAAGGAAAAACTGAATGCCCATAGTCACCTTGCCTGACGGCAGTCAGCGTTCGCTGAACGAGCCGCTTTCTATTATGCAGCTGGCAGAATCCATTGGCCCTGGTTTGGCTAAGGCCTGCATTGCCGGAAAAATTGACGGCGTGCTGGTTGATGCTGCTGATCTGATCGAGCACGATGCCGAGATAGCAATCATTACCTCGCGTGATGCCGAAGGGCTGGATATTATTCGCCATTCCTGTGCCCATCTTGTAGGCCATGCGGTCAAGCAGCTGTATCCCGACGCGAAAATGGCGATTGGCCCGGTGATCGACGACGGATTTTACTACGATGTCGACTTCGGTCGCTCGGTCACGCCGGAAGACCTTGAGACTATCGACGCGCGCATGCAGTTGCTGATCAAGCGGGAATACGATATCGCACGCGAGTACGTCGATCGCGATAAGGCCATGCTGACCTTCCTGCATCGGGATGAGCCTTATAAGCAGGAAATCGTGCGGGACATTCCCGAAGACGCGAAGATCAGGTTATATCACCACGAAGAATACGTGGATATGTGCCGCGGGCCGCATGTGCCCAACACGCGCCATCTCAAAGCAGTCACGCTGACCAAGCTGGCCGGCGCTTACTGGCGCGGTGATGCTGAAAATCCAATGCTTACGCGTATTTATGGCACCGCGTGGGGGGATAAGAAGCAGCTGAAGGCCTATCTCAAGCGCCTTGAAGAAGCAGAAAAGCGTGATCACCGTAAGCTTGCGCGTAAGATGGATCTCTTTCATTTGCAGGAAGAAGCCCCCGGCATGGTGTTTTGGCACCCTAATGGGTGGAGCATGTACCAGTCGCTCGAAGACTATATGCGGCGGATACAGCGTGAGCACGGCTACCAAGAGATTAAAACGCCACAGGTGGTAGATCTTTCGCTATGGAAAAAATCGGGACATTGGGGGCACTATAGCGAGCTGATGTTCACGACTGAGTCGGAAAAGCGCGAATACGCGGTCAAACCGATGAACTGCCCGTGCCATGTGCAGGTGTTCAATCAGGGCTTAAAGAGCTACCGCGACCTGCCGCTGCGACTGGCTGAGTTTGGCTGCTGTCACCGGAATGAACCCTCAGGCTCGCTGCACGGTCTAATGCGGGTACGCGGCTTTACCCAAGATGATGCCCATATTTTCTGTACCGAAGACCAGATTCAGGCGGAAGCCGAGGCGTTTATTGCCTTGACGCTTGAGGTCTACCAGGCGCTTGGCTTTAGTGATGTTGAGCTGAAGCTTTCTACGCGCCCAGAAGATTATCTGGGAGAAGCGGCGGTTTGGGAGCGCGCTGAAAAGTGGCTCGAGGCCGCTCTCAACGCTACTGGCCTTGACTGGGAGCTTCAGCCGGGTGAGGGGGCTTTTTACGGCCCTAAAATTGAATTTGCGCTGCGCGATTGCCTGAATCGCGTTTGGCAATGTGGTACGCTGCAGCTGGACTTCAATTTGCCGGGGCGGCTAGGTGCCCAATACGTTGATGAAGACGGTAGCCGAAAAGTACCGGTTATGCTGCATCGCGCTATACTTGGTTCGTTTGAACGCTTTCTGGGTATTTTGATTGAGCACTATGCCGGTGCCATGCCGCTATGGCTTGCGCCGCAGCAGGTCGCGGTCATGACTATTACTGATGCGCAACGCGATTACGCCCTGGCATTAGAGCAGCGCCTGAAAAAACAGGGCTTGCGGGTCAAAGCCGACTTGAGGAATGAGAAGATCGGCTTTAAAATTCGCGAGCACACGCTGCAGAAAATTCCCTATCTTCTGGTGGTAGGAGATAAGGAAGTTGAGACTGACTCGGTCGCCGTACGTACACGCAGCGGCGAAAATCTTGGTACCATGGGGGTGGAAGAACTTATTCAACACCTTGACACTGAGAGAGCAGTTCTGACGACATCGTCAATTGCCTAAGGAGACAGAGCAATCAAGCGAAGTAATCAGCGCGGGCGCCCACAAGAAAAGCGCCCACCAATGAACGAGCGCATTATCGTGGACCAGATACGTCTCATCGACAGTGACGGCGAACAGCTCGGGGTTGTGCCTACGCGCGACGCCCTTGAGCGTGCTGGAGAAGCGGGAATGGATCTCGTGCAAATTTCGAATGCCGATCCTATCGTCTGCAAGATAATGGACTACGGCAAATTCGTCTTTGAGCAGAAAAAGCAAAAAGCAGCTCAAAAGAAGAAGCAAAAGCAAATCCAGGTCAAGGAAGTCAAATTCCGTCCTGGCACTGATGAAGGCGACTATCAGGTAAAGCTGAAGAACCTGACCCGCTTTCTGGAAAGTGGTGACAAGGGCAAGGTCACATTGCGCTTCCGGGGACGTGAAATGGCGCACCAGGACATCGGCCGCAAGCTGATGGAGCGGATCGCTGTGGACCTGGATGATATCGGATCAGTGGAGTCCTTTCCCAAAATGGAAGGGCGCCAGATGATCATGATTCTTGCCCCGAAGAAGAAGTGATCCAGTGGCCAGTCAAACGGGCCAGCGTCTTGCGCTGGTCGGCCTTGGGTTTTCTGAAAAATATCGAGCGGAGCTATTCTCATGCCGAAAATCAAAAGCAACAGCGGTGCTGCCAAGCGCTTCAAGAAGACCGCTAACGGCTTCAAGCACAAGCAGTCTTTCCGTAGCCACATTCTGACCAAAAAATCGACCAAGCGTAAGCGTCAGCTGCGTGGTATGAAGCAGATCCACGGCGCCGATAAAGCGTTGATCCAGCGTATGCTGCCGAACCTGTAAAGGTCGATTTTTCTGGGAAGCGCACACATGCGCATTTCCAGCCTATAATGTCAGGAGTGTGTTATGACTCGTGTTAAACGTGGCGTAGTTGCCCGTCGTCGCCATAAAAAAGTGTTGAAGCAGGCCAAAGGCTATTACGGTGCTCGGTCGCGGGTGTTCCGCGTTGCCAAGCAGGCCGTAATCAAGGCCGGTCAGTATGCTTATCGTGACCGCCGTAACCGCAAGCGCCAGTTTCGTGCGCTGTGGATCCAGCGGATCAACGCCGGTGCACGCCAGCAAGGCCTGTCGTACAGCCGTTTTGTTGGTGGCCTGAAGAAAGCCGGTATCGAAATTGATCGTAAGGTACTGGCTGACTTGGCTGTTCACGAGAAAGCAGCGTTTGCTGCCATCGTGGAAAAAGCCAAGGCTGCCCACTAAGGCATTATTGCGCCGCGCGCGTACGTAATGCGATAGGTCTCATCACGTGACCCGTACAGGGGAAGAGCAGCCGCTCTTCCCCTGTTTTTTTGCACCGTCACTTTGTCATTCCTGATATTTGTCATTTCGGATAACAGGGAAACGCTTAACTCGGAGTCAATCGGATGGATCACCTTCCTACTCTGGTCTCTGACGCACGCTCTGCCATTCAGGCAACACACAGCGTCGCGGCGCTAGAAGAATTACGTGTCCGCTATTTGGGCAAAAAAGGCGAGGTCACGGCCTTGTTGAAAGGGCTGGGGAAACTTGCGGCCGAAGAGCGCCCAGCGGCCGGTGAGCGCATCAATCAGGCCAAACAGGCGCTTGCCGACGATATTGAAAAAAAGCGCAGCCAGTTGGACAAGGCGGCGCTTGAAGCGCGCTTGGCTGCTGAGGAAATTGACGTTACGTTGCCCGGGCGTGGCCAGCCCCCAGGTGGGCTTCACCCGGTGACACGCACGCTTGAGCGCATCGAAGAACTGTTTACCCGCATTGGTTTCGACGTCGCCGTGGGGCCCGAAATCGAAGATGACTACCATAATTTTGAGGCGCTCAATATTCCCGCGCATCACCCGGCGCGCGGCATGGCGGATACCTTTTATTTCGACGCCACGCGGCTTCTACGTACACACACCTCGCCCGTTCAGGTGCGTACCATGAAAGCGACCGAGCCGCCGATTCGTATTGTCTGCCCGGGAAGGGTGTATCGCAGCGATTCAGATTTGACCCATACGCCGATGTTCCATCAGGTAGAAGGGCTGCTGGTTGACGAGGACATCAGTTTTGCCGATCTGAAAGGCACGATTGAAGATTTTCTCCACGGTTTTTTTGAGCGCGAAGATTTATCGGTACGCTTTCGACCTTCTTATTTTCCGTTCACTGAGCCGTCCGCAGAAGTCGATATTCAGTGCGTGATATGCAGCGGTGACGGTTGCCGCGTTTGCTCCCACAGCGGGTGGCTTGAAGTGATGGGTTGCGGCATGGTGCACCCTGAGGTGTTCAACCACTCGGGCATCGACGCTGAACGCTTCAGCGGTTTTGCGTTTGGCATGGGTGCGGAGCGTTTAGCCATGCTGCGCTATGGCGTTAACGACTTGCGTCTATTTTTCGATAACGATCTGCGCTTTTTGCGCCAGTTTGCCTAAGCCTACCGCTGAACACAGGATAGAACATGAAGTTTTCTGAACAGTGGCTGCGTGAATGGGTATCTCCGCAGCTAGATACGCAGGCTATGGCCGATCAAATCACCATGGCGGGTCTGGAAGTTGACGCTATTGAGCCCGTGGCCAAGGCGTTTAACGGCGTTGTCGTTGCCGAGGTGCTAAGCAAGGAACAGCACCCTGATGCCGACAAGCTCAATGTCTGCACCGTCAACGACGGCTCGGCAGAACCGGTGCAAGTGGTATGCGGTGCGCCTAATGTTGATGTCGGGCAAAAAGTCCCCTTTGCGCGTGTGGGTGGCGTGCTGCCCGGCGATTTCAGCATCAAAAAAGCCAAGCTGCGCGGCGTTGAGTCATGTGGAATGATCTGCGCTGAGTCAGAGCTGGGCCTGGCCGAGGAAGCGTCACCGGGAATTTTTGTGTTGCCGTCGTCAGCGCCCGTCGGGGAAGACTTTCGCCGCTACATGGCACTGGATGACAATACCGTTGAGGTCGATCTGACGCCCAACCGCGGTGATTGCCTGAGCCTCAAGGGGCTTGCCCGAGAAGTCGGTGCGCTGAACCGCCTGGCCGTTGCCGTGCCGGAAACTACGCCGGTAGTAGCAAGCATTAGCACGACGCTGTCGGTTCAAGTTGACACGCCCGAGCAATGCCCACGCTATGTGGGGCGTGTGATCCAGGGCATTGACGCCTCAGCGCCAACGCCCTTATGGATGGTCGAGCGTCTGCGGCGTAGCGGCATGCGCTCGATTGATCCCGTAGTGGATATCACCAACTACGTGATGCTGGAGCTGGGGCAGCCGCTGCACGCCTTTGATCGCGATAATCTTGAGGGCGGCATCGTTGTGCGCCAGGCCAAAGAGGGTGAGTGCCTGACGCTGCTGGGCGGTCAGGAAATTACTCTGCGCCCGGAAACGCTGCTGATTGCCGATCACCAGAAGCCGCTAGCGATTGCCGGCGTTATGGGCGGTGAAGGCTCAGGTGTTAGTCCGACTACCCGCACCATCTTTCTTGAATCGGCGTTTTTTACTCCGCTAGCCATCGCCGGACAGGCCCGCTCTTACGGGTTACATACTGATGCGTCGCACCGTTTTGAGCGCGGCGTAGATCCGCAGTTGACCGATGCTGCCATTGAGCGGGCAACGGCGTTACTGCTGGAAATATGCGGCGGAGACGCCGGCGCGCTGATAGACGTGACAAGTGAAGCGCATCTTCCTCAGTCGCCGCGTATTACCTTGCGTGCCGAGCGGCTTGAAAAAATACTGGGCAAAGCGCTTGCGGCGCATGACGTTGGCGATATTCTCACCCGCCTGGGCTTTGACGTTAGCGTAACGACCAGCGGCTGGGATGTAGACGCGCCCAGCTGGCGGTTTGATGCGGCTATTGAAGAAGACCTGATCGAGGAAGTGGCGCGCATCCACGGCTACAACAACTTTCCGGTGCGTCGTCCGGCTGCACGTCTCGCTCTGCGCCCGGATAACGAAGCCGGCGTGACCCAGGCGCAGATGCGTCGGCAGATGGTCGCACGGGGCTACCAAGAAGCCATTACCTACAGCTTCGTGGCCCCTGACCTACAGGCGACGCTGCTGCCCGATGCCGTGTCACCGATGCTTGCGAACCCCATTTCCAGTGATTTGTCGGTGATGCGTGCCAGCCTGTTTCCAGGGCTTGTGCGAGCGCTGGACTATAATCTCAATCGGCAGCAGACGCGCGTGCGGCTGTTTGAGACGGGGCTGGTGTTCAACGGCAATCTGGATAATTTGCGCCAGACGCCGATGCTCGGTGCGCTGGCATGTGGTTCACGCTACCCGGAAGGCTGGAGTGGCAATCGTGAGCCGGTTGATTTTTATGACCTCAAAGGCGATCTGGAAAGCCTGTTTGCCTTGGGTAGCTGCCCGCAAGACTGGCGTATGGAATCGGCTGAGCATCCTTCGCTACACCCGGGGCAGTGCGCCCGTATATTGTATCAAGGCCAAGAAGCTGGCTGGCTGGGTGCGCTGCACCCTGAAGTTCGCGCGCGGCTGGGGCTCAAAGCGGATGCGGTAGGGTTTGAAGTCAGCCTGGACGCCTTGAGCAACGGCCATGTGCCCGCGTTTGTGCCACTATCACGGTATCCCGAAGTGCGTCGGGATCTGGCGTTTACCGTTGCCCAGGCGGTGCCAGTGCAGTCACTGCTGGATACTGCCACGGCAAACGCCGGTGACTATTTGACCGATACGCGGCTATTTGACGTTTACGCCGGGCAAGGCGTGGTTGACGGGCAGAAGAGTATTGCGCTGGGCTTGACCTGGCAGCATCCATCGCGCACGCTAAATGATGATGAAATCAACCAGTTGGTGGGTTCAATCGTTGAGCAGATGCAGCGTGAGTTTAACGCCGAGCTGCGTGGTTAATTGAGTCCGCCACCGCCGATGGCCGGCGCCACCCTTCCGGGGTGGCGCCCGGTATGAGGAGAAACCTGATGGGTGCGTTGACCAAAGCAGAGCTGGCTGAGCATCTGCACGCCGAGCTTGCGCTGTCCAAGCGGGAAGCAAAATCGGTTGTCGAAACCTTTTTTGAAGAAATCCGTGCCTGTCTGCGCGAAAACGAACAGGTCAAGCTATCGGGATTTGGCAACTTTGACCTGCGTGATAAACGCGAGCGGCCAGGGCGGAACCCCAAAACTGGCGAGGAAATTCCGATTTCAGCGCGCCGGGTCGTGACCTTTCGTTCGGGGCAAAAGCTCAAACAACAGGTAGAAAGCCGCATGGATAAAACAACCGGAAGATAGCGGAGCCTGCTGGCGGCGGCGTCATCATGTCCCGCTCTGGAGGTCAGAAATAATCAAGGGGCGCCCCGATGGCGCTCCTTTTTTCGGGCAGCTACTTTTGCACGGCTAGCGCGATTTACCCAATGCCGCCTTCCAGCACCCAAGTGATGACGACCTTGAGCACATAGCCGAGCATACCGGCACCTAGCACAATGAATAGCATGAGCGTACCAAAGCGACCGGCGTTGGATTTTTTGGCCAGGTCCCAGATGATAAAAAACATGAAAATGATCAGACCGCCGATCATCAGCGGCGTAATCCAAGCTTCAAACGTTTGTTGCAGAGTGGGGTGCATCGATAACCTCGGCTAGATTGTCGCGCCCACCATGCTGGCGTGCGTCGGCAAATAGGAACATGTTAATATTTGACCAAATTCATCAGGTATTTGTCGACTTTTAGATAGCAAGTGTTGGCAAACAGGCAGCGATGACAGGGGGAATTAGTGTCTCAGTTAAATATTTTGGTCGGTACTATGTACGGCGGTGCGCTGGACGTGGCCGAGCAGGTTAAGCCGCTGTTTGAAGAGGCGGGCTATTGCGTTGAGATTATCGAGCAGCCCACGCTTGATACGCTGACCGACGATACGTCAGCGCTTACGCTATTTTGCGTTTCCACGACCGGAAACGGAGATTTTCCGGGCAATTTTGTGCCGTTTGCCCGCGAGCTTCAGGCACAAAGCCCCGCGCTTGTTGCACTGCGTTACGGTATTATTGCGCTAGGCGATAGTTCGTACGATGAGACATTTTGCGGGGCGGGGCGCGCGCTGGATGCCCGGCTTGAAGACCTGGGCGCCACGCGGCTGGGCGAGCGTCTTGAGGTCGACGCCATGGAAACGTTCATGGCTGACGATGCCGCGGTGCCGTGGGTAGAAGAGTGGATCGAAGCACAGCAGCTGAAGGTTGCCTGAATGAGTCAGCGCATGACATCACCTGAACGCATTAGCCTGGGGGCGGGATTATGCGCCATTATGCTGGCGACGCTGCCGCGTTACATTGCTGGCGGCCACGATACGCGGCTAACGCTAGTGCTGATCGCGGTTGCCGCCATTGTGCTGGTCATGGGCATCCAATGGCGCTGGCTGCTCCTAGAGGGTAAGAAGCGCTTGCCAAAGCTATTAACGCGCTTGCTCGGCCTGTTGGCGCTGGGCGTAGGGCTAGCCTTTGCCTGGTATGGGGTGACCGGCTCAGGCAACGGATGGCAGGTTTCACTGTCGCATGGTGCGACGTTCGGATTGTTGCTCTATGCCGTGACCTTATGGCGCCGCTGAGGCGGCTTATTCGGCTCGTCAGTTATCGATGAATGGGGAATCCTCTTCCTGAGACGCGTCAGCGCGAAGGGAGGGGGCAGTTGTCGTTAATTGCCGTACTGGTCAGCAGTTCCAGATTCAGTGCAATGTCGGTTTGCGATAGAATGCCGACCGGTGCATCGTCATCGACAACTAACAGGTGACGATAGTCCAGTGTTTCGTGGGCGTTGATGGTGCCAACCGGATGGCTCATGCGCTCGGCGACGGGGCGAGCATTTGAGCATTCCCGTCTGCATAATGCGTGAAATGGAAAGGTCTTGATTCATAGGCGTGACGTTCAAAGCTCAAGGCAGATTCTGAAAAAAATTGGTTTGCAAGCTTAATATGCAGGTCTGTATTGCAAAGCAGGCGTGACAAAAAAGCCCCACGGCCAAACTGACGGGCTTGTAATACAACGCCAAGCCCCCATGTTACGCGCATGGCGCTTGCCAGCGTGCAACAGGGTTCTTAAAATCGATCCTTAACTTTTATAGCTATCACTAAATATCGCCCAGCCGCTTAGAGGACAGTTCATGCAAGTTTCCGTCGAAACGACCTCCCCGATCGAACGCCGCCTGACCATTCAGGTGCCGGCCGTCGAAATTGACGAGGCCGTCAGCGCTCGCTTGAAAGACACCGCGAAAAATGTGCGCCTGAATGGTTTTCGCCAGGGGCACGTGCCGATGGCAGTCGTGCAGAAGCGCTACGGCCCAGGCGTTCGCAGTGATGTTGTGGGCGAGGTCATGCGCGAGCGCTACGTTCGCGCGATTACCGATGAATCGCTGAATCCGGCGGGCTATCCGTCGATTGACGCGACAGTTAACGAAGCCGGCAAGGATCTCGAGTTCGTCGCCACCATGGAGATTTACCCCGAGGTGGAACTGGCTTCCATTGAAGGCACAAACGTTGAGCGTCCGGTCGTTGATGTGACCGACGCGGACGTTGAAGAAATGATCGAGACGTTGCGCAAGCAAAATGCCGACTGGCAGGAAGTCGAGCGTGCCGCGAACGAAGGCGATCAGGTAAAGATCGACTTCCAGGGCTACATCGATGATGAGCCGTTTGAAGGTGGTAGCGCGGAAGGGCACGAGTTGGTGCTGGGATCTGACAGCTTCATTCCCGGTTTTGAAGGCCAGCTTGAAGGTGCTAAAGCCGGCGAAGAAAAAACCATCAACATTACCTTTCCCGACGATTACCAAGCCGAACAATTGGCGGGTAAAGAAGCCACCTTCAAGGTCAAGGTGCATCAAGTCAGCGCACAGGTGCTGCCCGAGATTGACGCGGCCTTTATCGAGCGCTTTGGCGTTGAAGGCGGAAACGAAACCGAGTTTCGCGCTGAAGTGAAGAAGAACATGACGCGCGAGGCCTCCCAGGCCGTGGATAACCGTGTCAAGCAGCAGGTGCTCGACGCGCTCAAGGCGGCTAACGATATTCCGGTGCCGAGCGCTTTGGTGCAGCAGGAAACCGACGGCATGAAGCGTCAGGCCGCGCAGCAGTTTGGTCTGGGTGAAGACTTTGATGTCAGCCAGCTGCCCAACGAGCTGTTTGAAGAGCAGGCCAAAGGTCGCGTTCAGGTCGGTCTGCTACTGGCTGAAGTTATCAAGCAAAACGAGCTTGAGGCTACGGACGATGAGATCAAGGCCAAGGTGGGAGAGCTCGCCGGGCAGTATCAGGAGCCCCAAGAGGTGGTTGACCACTACATGGGCAACGATCAGCTGAAAACCCAGGTGAAATCTGCCATTCTGGAAGAAAAAGCGGTCGCCCAGTTGCTTGAGCAAGCCCAAGTAACCGAGGTCGAGATGACCTATCAGCAGGCGCTCGCTGCAGCACAGCAGCAAGCTGAGCAAGGTGAGGAAGAAAGCGAGGACGAACAGGCCAGCGCCTGATTTCGTGTTGACAACACGCGGCGCGTCGCCTAAGCGGCGCGCCTTTCCCTGACCGGACGCAAGGAATCACCCGAATGAGTGAGTTGGATATTCAAAACGCCGGCGGTTTAGTGCCCATGGTGGTGGAACAAAGCGCCAAAGGGGAAAGATCCTACGATATTTATTCGCGGCTTTTGAAAGAGCGCGTGATTTTTCTGGTAGGGCCGGTAGAGGATTATACGGCTAACCTGGTCGTGGCGCAGCTGTTGTTCCTGGAGTCGGAAAACCCGGATAAAGACATTCATCTTTATATCAACTCGCCGGGCGGCTCGGTTACCGCAGGCATGTCGATTTACGATACCATGCAGTTTATCAAGCCTGACATATCGACGGTATGCATCGGGCAGGCGGCAAGCATGGGCGCGCTACTGTTGACCGGCGGCGCAGCAGACAAGCGCTTTTGCCTGCCGAACTCGCGGATGATGATCCACCAGCCGCTGGGCGGTTACCAGGGGCAGGCGTCGGATATCGAAATCCATACCCGCGAAATTCTGGGTATTCGTGAACGGCTGAATCATATCCTCGCGCATCATACCGGCCAGGATATCGAGGCGGTGACACGCGATACCGACCGCGACAATTTTATGAGTGCCGAGCAGGCTAAAGAGTATGGCCTGATCGACGCAGTGCTGGATAAGCGGCCTACATCCTGATAGCGTGATAGGCTTCCGCTTTTTCAACAAGATTTTTTGGCGGCTTTTGCCGCCGCAGTGACAGAGGTACGCGAATGGCCGACGGCAAAGGCAAGGACGAAGAAGGTAAACTGCTTTACTGCTCGTTTTGTGGCAAAAACCAGAACGAAGTACGTAAGCTAATTGCTGGTCCGTCCGTGTATATCTGCGATGAGTGTGTCGATCTGTGTAATGACATCATTCGCGAGGAAGTTCTCGAAGCCGATGCCGAGAGCGATGAAGAGCGTCTGCCTACACCTCGCGAGATTCGTTATACCCTTGATGATTATGTCATCGGGCAGGATCGCGCCAAAATGGTGCTGTCAGTTGCGGTGTATAACCACTATAAGCGGCTGAAGTCCGGCGTGGCTGAAAGCGACGTTGAGCTGGGCAAGTCGAATATCTTGCTGATTGGCCCAACGGGTAGCGGTAAAACGCTGCTGGCTGAAACCATGGCGCGACTGTTGAACGTACCCTTTACCATCGCGGATGCAACCACGCTGACGGAAGCCGGCTACGTGGGCGAAGACGTCGAAAACATCATCCAGCAGCTGCTGCAAAAGTGCGATTATGACATCGACAAAGCAGAGCGCGGGATTGTTTACATCGACGAAATCGACAAAATTTCACGCAAGTCCGATAACCCCTCGATTACTCGTGACGTGTCCGGTGAAGGGGTGCAGCAGGCGCTACTCAAGCTGATTGAAGGTACCACGGCATCGGTGCCGCCGCAGGGTGGGCGCAAGCATCCTCAGCAGGAGTTTGTGCAGGTCAATACCGCCAATATCCTGTTTATTGTGGGTGGTGCGTTCGCCGGTCTTGACAAGGTCATTAGCGACCGCGCAGACAAAGGCGG
>Ga0136577_1000320_pt1 | contig 17511 bp, 13 predicted proteins | sample AntDeeMetagen186_FD_104793 | JGI IMG/M metagenome (GOLD analysis project Ga0136577, IMG submission 104793) | Saline lake microbial communities from Deep lake, Antarctica - Metagenome #186 | ecosystem: Environmental > Aquatic > Non-marine Saline and Alkaline > Saline | place: Antarctica: Deep... | reverse complement strand
TGGCCAGTCATGGCATCGACCACAAACAGCGTTTCGTCGGGCGTCACGGCCTGATGCAGCGCCTGGATCTCGGCCATCATCGCTTCATCAATAGCTAGCCGTCCGGCGGTATCGATGAGCACGACATCGTGGAACTGAATCTTGGCGTGGTGCATCGCCGCCTGGACGATATCCACCGGCTTTTGATCCGCCTGCGAGGGGAAGAAGTCGACCTCCACCTCGCGCGCCAGAGTTTCCAGCTGGTCAATCGCGGCGGGGCGGTAGATGTCAGCCGAAACGACCAACACCTTCTTACCCTCGCGCTCGCGCAGGTAGCGCGCCAGCTTGGCCACCGAGGTGGTTTTACCCGCGCCCTGAAGGCCAGCCATCAGCACCGCAGCCGGCGTGCTTTTCAGGGAGAGCCCTTCGTTGGCCTCCCCCATAATAGCCTCAAGCTCCTGCTGGACGATCTTGACGAACTGCTGGCCCGGCGAGAGGCTGGTAGAAACTTCCTGACCCACCGCGCGCTCGCGCACGCGATCGACAAAGGCCTTGACCACCGGCAGGGCGACGTCGGCCTCCAGCAGCGCGCGGCGCACTTCGCGCAGGGTGTCCTTGATGTTGTCATCGGTCAGGCGTGCCTGACCCCTGACCGTTTTCAGCGTCTGTGAAAGACGTTCACTAAGATTCTCAAACATAGGGCTTCTGCCTCCCTTGTGGTCACCAGACGCAAGCGCCCTGGACAAGATGCCCGCGATTATACGCGCTGGCGGCGCGAGTCTCCATCCATCACCGCTGTGCGAGGCCCCAAGGATTCGTTATAGTAGTAAATTAGTTAGCCTAAGCCGGCGGTATGCCACATTTCCAGCACGGCGTGCCGGCTATTAGTTGTCTTTATTTTCACTACACCGCGCCGCCTGGCGCATGGATGGCATCATGCAGGCGCTGCCTTTCGCCACGATTGCTCTTGTTCTTTACGTCGCCGCCGCCATTTGGCAAGGCATGGCGCTGTTGCGGCGCGTGCCGCCGCGCCAGGGCATCGTGCGCCTGCTGGCCACGCTGGCGCTACTCTTACATATCCCCGCGATTGTCGAGCTGCTGGGCCGCACGCCCGGCTTTTTGCCCGGTTTTACTACTAGTATTGCGCTGTTTATGGCGGTAGCCGCCAACGTGGTGCTGGTGGCCAGCTTATTCAAGCCGATTCTCAATGCCGGCATCGCGCTGTTTCCGCTGGCAGGCCTCACTCTGCTGATTGCCACCGGCCTGCCCAGCCACGGCATTACAGGCGGCATTACGCCGGGAATATGGCTGCATATCGTCACCTCCACACTGGCCTTTGCCGTTCTCGCGATTGCCGCCGCGCAGGCAGTGCTGGTCGGGCTGCAAAACCAGGCGCTGCGCCACCACCATATCCGCGGCATTGTGCAGTCCCTGCCGCCGCTCAACACCATGGAGCGGGTTCTGTTCGAGCTGATCTGGGCCGGCATGGCGCTGCTCAGCGTCTCGATTATCAGCGGGCTCATTTTTATCGACAACATGTTCGCCCAGCATCTGGCGCACAAAACCGTACTCTCGTTTGTCGCCTGGGGCGTGCTGGCCGTGCTGCTGACCGGGCGCTACCGCTTTGGCTGGCGCGGCATGCGTGCGGTAAAATGGACACTGTGGGGCTGCGGCTTTTTGCCGCTGGCCTACTTCGGCAGCAAATTCGTACTCGAAATCCTGCTGACGCCTTGACACGCCACTCCCGGGCTTCTAAAAATCGAGTCTGAAACGCGACAAAGGAACTTTCAATTTGAGCGACGACTTCCCCGTGGGGTTACTGTTCGGTCTGCTAGCGTTGCTGATCCTGCTATCGGCGTTTTTCTCCAGCTCTGAAACCGGCATGATGACGATCAACCGCTACCGCCTGAGCCACCAGGCTAGCGCCGGCGACACCCGTGCCCAGCGGGTGGTGCGCTTGCTCGCGCGCCCCGACCGCCTGATCGGCATGATTCTGATCGGCAACAATTTCATCAATAACCTCGCGGCCTCGATTGCCACTATTATCGCCATTCATTTTTTTGGCGACGTATCAGGGCCGGCCATCGCCACCGCGCTGCTGACGATTGCGATTCTAATTTTCTCCGAGGTAACGCCCAAAACCTACGCCGCCATCAAGCCCGAGCGCATCGCCTATCCCGCCTCGTATATCCTCGAGCCGCTACTCAAACTTCTATACCCGCTGGTGTGGCTGGTCAACATGATCTCCAACGGCCTGCTCCGGCTGGCCGGGGTAAAAAGCGTTAGCGGCGGCGGCGACAGCCTGACCCGCGACGAGCTGCGCACCGTCGTTCACGAAGCCGGCACGCTGATCCCCTACCGCCACCAGGCCATGCTGCTGTCGATTCTGGATCTGGAAAACGTCACCGTGAACGACATCATGGTGCCCCGCCACGAGGTCATCGGCATCGATCTGGATCACAGCCTTGAGGATATTCTGACCCAGATCCGCACCAGTCAGCACACCCGCCTGCCGGTGTACAAAGGCGACATCAACAACATTATTGGCATGCTCCACCTGCGCAACGCCGCGCGCTTTCTGTCGCGCCCCAAGGTGACCAAGGCGGCCATCGTGCAGGAAGCGCGGGAGCCTTATTTCATCCCCGAGTCCACGCCGCTGCACACCCAGCTGCTAAACTTTCAGCAGCAAAAGCGCCGTATCGGCATCGTGGTAGATGAGTACGGCGACGTGGAAGGCTTGGCAACGCTTGAAGACATTCTGGAAGAAATTGTCGGCGAATTTACCACCGACGTATCAGAGGCGCGGGAGATTTACCCCCAGGACGACGGCAGCCACGTCATTGAAGGCACCGCCAATATCCGCGAGGTCAACAAGGCGCTGGGCTGGAAACTGACGACTGACGGCCCCAAAACGCTCAACGGGCTGATTCTTGAGCACTTGGAGGCGTTTCCCGAAGGGCCGGTGTGCTTGCAAATCGGCAACACACGGATGGAAATTCTGGATATCCGCGACAACCTGATCACCTCGGCGCGCTGCTGGCAGCCCACGCGGCTGGCGCGACGCTAACGCTCGCTGCGCCGCCAGATATCCTCGTCGGCGGCGGCCTTAAGTACGCGCACCCGAGCTTCAAAATAACGGCACAGCGCTTCGTTCTGTACCGCCTGAGGATCGACTGGCGCACCGAAGTGCAGGCTGACGCGGGCGCGAAAACGATTCGGCGGCTTGCTTAGCGCCTTCCCGCCGCAGTGAGATGTCCATGACCCCCAAAGACCGGCAAGCCCGGCGGGCACTACCGGTACCGTATTACGGGCAAGAATCGTCTCAAGCCCACGGCGAAACGTATGCACCTCGCCGTCGGTGGTCAGCTTGCCTTCGGGAAACACCATGACCACCTCGCCGTTCTCAAGCGCAGCGCTGATGTCGTTCAGTGCGCGGCGCAGCGCACCCGGGTCGCGCTTTTCCGACTCAATCGGAATAGCGCCCACCAGACAAAACAGCCACTTGAGTCCCGGCGCGTCGAAAATCGGCCGGTCCATCACGAAACGTAGCGGGCGCGGGCAGGCCCCACCCAACACTAACGCATCTATATAGCTAACGTGATTACACACCAACAGCGCGGCGCCGTGGCGAGGAATATGCTCGCGGCCATGCATCGTCAGGCGGTAGCAAAACCGCACCAGCACCAATATCAAAGGCCGTATGACGCGGCACAACATACCATGTAGCCGTTGCCGCCATCCTTTCACTCCGCCGGCCCCCGATGGCACAAACCGGCCAACACCGTGGTCAACAGCTGATCGAGCAGCTCATCGACTTTAAGTTGCTCGCCCTGCCAATAGCCCAGCCGCTCGTTGAGGCCAAGCTGCACCAACCCGTGAACGCTACCCCACAGCATGCGCGCCAGCTGGCGCGCCTCAAGCGCACCAAGCGCCGGCTGAAAGATGCGCAGGCAGGTTTCCACCTCAACAAACAGCGCCTCGATCAGGCCGCTTTGCCGCTGGTCAAGCTCGCCCTCTTCGGCCAGCGGGTAGTCAAATAACAGCTGCCAGCGGTAGCAGTCCTGCTCGGCAAACTGCCAGTAGGCATGCGCCAGCGAGCGCAGCCAGGGTTCCGGCGCATCGGTTTGCAGGCTGCTGATGGTATATTGTAGGCGCGACAGGGTTTCGACGTTAACGTGCTGCAGCAGGTTATGAAAACTGCCATACAGCTTGAGCAGTGTGCTCGGCGCACAGCCCACCTCGCGCGCGATGGCACGCAGCGACAGGCCGTGTACCGGCTGCGCGGTTAGCCACCGGCCACAGGCAGCCATCACCTGCGCGTGAAGGGCATCGGGCGCATGCTGTCTTGGGCGGGCCATGGCAATCTCTTTAGGTTAGCGCAAAGGAGGTTTTGCAAGAACAAGGGTTTGCAAAAACGTTATGCAACGCAACGGGCACAATGGCGCATTACGCGTTAACGTGGATGGTCGAACGCTTAGGATACCCTAAATCGAACAGCGTTTTCGAGTCGCTTTTTTCAGCGTATTTTCTATCCGTCAGCGTTGTCATCCACGACCGTTTTCACTGGCTATCCACTTTCATCAACCACCACGAGAGCACATGACCGGACGCCTTTACGTCGCGCCGATAGACCTGCCCCGGCTGCTGCCCCGAGTAGGGGTCGGGCACACACCCGTCACATCGCCCAACCTGGCGCCGCGCCAGACGGTCTCAGCGGTACGCTGGGCCCAGGGCGAATACCAGCTTGACCCGCTGTTCTGGGGGCTGACGCCGCCGTGGCTTGAGATACTTGACCACGCGCCCCACTGCGCCCGAGCTGAGTCGCTGTCGTCGCGGGCGATGTTCCGTGATGCCTTTCACGCCCGGCGCTGCTTGATTCCGGTCAGCGGCTTTTATGTCTGGAAGCCCCAGCCGCGTGGCAAACAACCCTACCTGATCACCCATACCAGTCGCGCGCCGCTGCTGCTGGCCGGGATTTGGTGTCGCTATCACACCACGCTCACCGCGTTTACCGACTCCATGGCACTCATTACCGTACCCGCCAACGCCTGGCTTGAGCCGTTGAGCGACCGCCTGCCGGCGATTATCGCACCGGAAAACGCCGAGCGATGGCTACACCCAGACACACCGCTTGAACAGGTTGAAAGGCTTTTAACCCCGGCGCCGCTAGAACTATTGGGCGCTTTCCCGGTATCCAAACACGTGAACAATCCCGCCAACCAGTCGCCGGCCTGCGCTCACCCCGTCGGCGCGATGCTGACCTGGCAACCCTGACAGGAGATCTCCCATTGTTACACGCCACCCCACCGCTGCTGGGCGCAACGCTAATGCTTGCGGCCGTCTGGCTGCCTGCCCAGGCCACCGACATGCCCCATAACCCACGCATTGCCGAAACCACCGCGCCCATCAAAAGCCCGTTTGACAGCCGTGACTATCGCGTATTGACGCTGGACAACGGCCTCACCGCGTTGTTGGTCAGCGACCCGGAGGCCGACCAAGCCGCCGCTTCGATGAACGTCAGCGTCGGCAGCTCACAGGACCCCGACGATCTGCAGGGGCTGGCACATCTGCTAGAGCACATGCTGTTTCTGGGCACCGAGCCCTACCCACAGACGGACGCCTATCAGGGCTATATCGCGCAACATGCCGGCTCGCACAACGCCTTTACCGCCGCTCAGGACACCAACTACTTTTTTGACATCGAGCCTTCCGCGTTGCCCGGCGCATTGGATCGCTTCAGCGCGTTTTTCCTCTCGCCGCTGTTTAATGCCGATAAACTGGAAAGCGAGCGCAACATCGTGCACTCGGAATACCAAGCGCGCCGGCGCGATGAAAGCCGGCGCGAGAATGACGTACTTAATCAGGTGCTGAATCCGGCGCACCCCGCCACGCAGTTTTCCGTGGGCAGCCGCGAAACACTGGCGAACCGCCCGGCAGGTGAGCCGACGCTGCGTGAGCGAGTCATCGACTTTTATCACAACTACTACGGCGCCGGCGTCATGCACCTGGCCGTGGTAGCACCACAGCCGCTGGACGAGCTGGAGCAGATGGTGAGCCAACGCTTTGCCGCGCTGCCCAAGCGTGACCTTAAGCGCCCGACCACCGACGTATCCTTGGTCAAGGCTGACTCGCTGCCGCGCTACCTTGAGCGTCAGACGCTGAAAGACAGCCGCCAGGTACGCTTTTTGTTCCCCGTTCCCGACCCGCAAGACAACTACGCGCAAAAACCCACCCAGCTGCTTTCACACCTGCTGGGTGACGAGGGTGAAGGCAGCGTGCTGGCCGCGCTGCGCGACGCCGGCCTGGCTGACGGCCTTTCCGCCGGTACCGGCCGCCGCGACGGCGAGCATGCGCTGTTCAACGTGGCCATCAGCCTGACGCCCGAGGGCGCCAAACGGCTGGAAGATGTTCAGGCCACGCTGTTTACCGCCATCGACAACATCGCCGCCAACGGACTTGAGGAATGGCGCTACGACGAGCAAGCTCGACTGCAGGAACAGGCGTTTCGCTTTCAGCAGCACGGCGCCCCCCAGCACGAAGCCACCGCGCTTGCCATGCGCCTGTCGCGCTACCCCGTCAAGGATGTGCAGTATGCTCCCTACCGCATGGACGGCTTTGATGCCGAACGCACCCGTACCTACCTTAAGGCGCTGTCGCCCGACAACCTGATCCGCATTTACGCCGGCCCCGAGATCGAAAGCGAGCGCGTTTCACCGTGGTTTGATACCCAGTGGCAGGAGGTAGCACCTAGTGCGGCCGGCCATGCCCTGGCCGAGCTGGCTCTGCCCGCCCCCAACCCCTTCATCGCCAGCGACCTGACCCTGCAAAGCGGCCATGACGACAGCCCCACCGTGCTTGCAGACGACGCCCACTTTACCGCCTGGCACATGCAGGTCGAGCGCTTTGACACACCCAAGGTAGAGTGGCGCATCAGCCTTCAAAACCCCAGCGTCAGCCGCTCGGCTGAAGAGGCTGTGCTCAACCGCCTGCTGGCCGCTTGGCTTAATGACAGCCTGAACGAGGCGCTGTACCCCGCGCGGCTTGCCGGGCAGTCATTTAACGCCTACCCCCACGCCCGCGGTATTACGCTGGCGTTTTCGGGCTGGCGCGACGGCCAAGCGCCGCTGATCGAGCGCGCGCTTGAGCAGCTGGAGCATGCCTCCATCACGCCGGCTGATTTCGCCCGGGTGCAGTATCAGCTGGAACGCCAGTGGCGCAACGCCCCGGACTCAGAGCTATTTGGCCAGGCACGGCGCACCCTGAGCCAGGCGCTATTAACGCCCCAGTGGTCCAGCGAGGAACTGCTAAAAGCTAGCCAGCGCCTCAAGCGCCATCACCTGAAAGACTTCCGCCAGCGTTTTCTGGGTGCGCTTTACGTCGATGCCATGGCGGTAGGTAATCTGGATGCCGAACTTGCCCGCACCCAGGCCAGCGCGATTAAAGACACCCTGCGCCCGCGCCTCACACGCGAGGACATCGCCCCGCTGACGCCGCTGGCGATCAGTGCGAAGAACGGCTCTGAGGAAAACCCAGAAGAAAGCATCTTGCGCCCCCATAGCACTCGGGACGAGTCGCTGGTGCTGCGCTATTTACAGGGCAATGAGGACACGCTGCACCAGCAGGCCACGGCAAGCGTGCTGGCGCAGTGGCTGCAAACGCCGTTCTATCAGCGGCTGCGTACCCAAGAGCAGCTTGGCTACATCGTCAACGCCGGCTATTACCCGCTGCTAGACGCGCCAGGGCTGGCGCTGGTGGTGCAATCACCGGAAGCCGACAGCGCGACCGTGGCCGAGCGGATGGACGTGTTCATGGAGGATATGGAAACACGCCTGAATACGCTGGATGACGCCGCACTAGCGCCGTACCGCCAAGCGGTACACAGCGAGCTGACCCAGCGCGACACCAGCCTTGGCCAGCTTGCCAACCGCTATTGGCAGGCCACCGCCCTGGAAGATGTGCGCTTTGACCGCCGCCAGCGCCGCGCCGAGAAAGCGCTTGAGGTGAGCGTTGATGACGTGCGTGCGCTGTGGGAAACGCTGCTTGAGCGGCGCCTGGACGTGCGCTTTGACCCGGGCGATGCCCCCAGCGACGTACGCGTCTACCGCGACGGGCTAAGCGAGTTTTCGCCCGCCGACTGACCTTTCGCTAGCGTAAGGACAGAAAAAGGCCGCTACCCGAGAGTAGCGGCCTTTGTTTTTTCCAGAACAGTATTTTACCCGTCGCGCAGCACAGCTGCCCTCCTACAATGGCACAGTGCACCATTCGGGTTTTCGTAGGAGGCCGGCTATACCCACACCCCGGGCACAAGTGCCGGGCGATGGAGACCGCGAGGCGTTTACGCCGTGGCGGCCTCCCAAGCACGCAACCCTACCTCAAGCATCAAACGCCTGGGCCGGCAGCATCGCCTCCACGTACATCACCAGTTCTTCGAGTATCTGCCGCTCGCGATCCTCCAGCGTCTGCTGGTTATACTGCTCGATTTCCCGGGCAAAGGCTTTCAGGGTAACGCTGGCCACCGCCGGGTCATTCAACCGCTCCCAGCGAAACGCCTCCCACTGCGCCAGCTCTTCACCTTCCAGGGTTTCGGGATAGCTTCTGGCACGGTAGCGAAACAGCATCTCTTCCAAACGCGGATCTTGAAATGCGAAGCGCTGGCCGACCAGATCCCACGCTGGGGTCTGGCGTACGCGCTCCATCTGCTTACGGTCGGCGCTTGAAAAAAAGCCGCCGGCATACAGCATCAAGTCCGGGTCCTTTACGTCGCCGTACGCCAGGTCGGCAAACACCTCGGCCACCTTGACGGCAACGCCCGCTGCATCATGCAGGGTTTTCCAGTGGGCACGGCAGGCGTTCATATCCAACCCCAGCCGCGCGACGATGTCGCCGTACTCGCCCTTGTGCGCCCCGTCCACATCTTTCAAAAAGCCCGCCGGAAACACCACCGGGCAGCGGTTAATGTGGATCACCTTGAGGGGAATGCGCGTCTCGCCCTCGCTCAGATCGGCCTGACTGACGAACACGCGCTCGCGAATCTGTGCGGGCGACAGGGCCAGCATTTCGCTCGGGTCAACGCTTAAATCGTAGACGATCACGCCGTTGGGGTTGCTCGGGTGTTCGGCAAGCGGCACCACCAGCGCACTGCAGCCACGGCTGGCCGGGTAGCGTCGGGAAATATGTAGCAGCGGCTTGGCGCCTGGCAAATCCAGCTGCTTGGCCACGGCGCGTTTGCCGCGTAGCCCCAGCAGGTAATCGAACAGACTGGCGTTTTTCTCGCGCAGCAGCCGCGCAAGCGCAATGGTGGCCCGCACATCAACCAGCGCATCGTGGGCGCCGGCATGCTCAATGCCGTTAGCCGCGGTCAGGTGTTCCAGCTTGAAACTCGGCGCGCCGTCTTCGCGCTTGGGCCACTCGATGCCGGCGGGGCGCAGCGCATAAAACGCGCGCACTACGTCGATCAGGTCCCACCGCGAATTGCCGTTTTGCCACTCCCGCGCGTAGGGGTCAAGCAGGTTGCGATAAAACAGATGGCGCGATATTTCATCGTCAAAACGCAGGCTGTTATAGCCCACCGTGCAGGTGCCGGGCTCGCTCATGTGGCGCAGCACTTCGCCGGCAAACTCGGCCTCAGGCAGGCCGCGTCGCTTAGCTTTTTGCGGCGTAATGCCGGTAATCAGGCACGCCGTAGGGTGCGGCAGGTAGTCATCGGCGGGCCGGGCATAGAGCTCAACGGGCTCGCCGATTTCGTTAAGCGCAGCATCCGTGCGAATAGCGGCAAACTGCGCCGGCCGATCGCGGCGTGCATCGGCACCAAAGGTTTCGTAGTCGTGCCACAAGAAGCTGGTCGGGGCGGCATTGGGTGGCGCCATGAAAAAACATGCTCCCTTATGATTTGGGCAGGGTAACGTTTAGCTCCAGCACCGAGCAGTTATCTTCGCTATCCATCGAAATCTGCACGGCGTCATTGTCGATGTCAACGTAACGGCGGATGACCTCGACAAGCTCGCGCTCCAGCTTCGGCATGTAGTCCGGCTGGCCACGCTGGCTACGCTGATGCGCCACAATGATCTGCAGGCGCTCTTTCGCCACCGGCGCTGATTTTTTACGCTCACGTTTTAAAAATTCGAGTAGTTTCACCGGCGACCTCCTCCAAACATGCGGGTTAGCAGGCCTTTCTTCTGGGCTTCATGAAAGCGTAGAGGTACATCTTCACCGATCAAGCGCGACACTGTATCGGTGTAAGCCTGGCCGGCATCGCTTGACTCGTCGTGGGTCACCGGCACGCCCTGGTTGGACGCGCGCAGCACTGCCTCAGACTCGGGAATCAGCCCCAGCAGGTCCACCGCCAGAATCTCGCGAATATCGTCAAGGGTGAGCATGTCACCGCTGGTCACCCGGTCCGGGTTATAGCGGGTAATCAGCAAATGCTCCTTGATCGGGTCATCGCCGCGCTCGGCACGCTGAGTCTTGGCCGCCAGCAGCCCCAGAATACGGTCGGAGTCGCGCACCGACGACACTTCGGGGTTGGTCACCACAATCGCTTCGTCGGCAAAGTACATCGCCAGCTGCGCGCCGCTTTCAATCCCCGCCGGCGAATCGCACAGAATATAATCAAAATCTTCTCTGAGCTTGGCCAGCACCTCGGCGATGCCTTCTTGGGTCAGCGCATCTTTATCGCGGGTTTGTGAGGCGGGCAGAATAAACAGGTTGTCCACGCGCTTATCGCGGATCAGCGCCTGATTAAGCCCGGCTTCCCCCTGAATCACGTTGACCAGGTCATACACCACGCGCCGCTCACAGCCCATGATCAAATCAAGGTTACGCAAACCAACGTCAAAATCGATAACTACGGTCTTTTTGCCGCGCAGCGCAAGGCCGGTGGCAATGGCAGCCGCGCTGGTGGTTTTGCCGACCCCCCCTTTGCCTGACGTTACTACGATGATTTTGGCCAAGATTGACATCCTTTAGTAAAGCGATAATCCGCTAGCTAGGCGTGTGTATATTGTTCGCATTAGCTTAGCGACTTTATCTCAAGCTGCTGTTGATAAAAGTGCACTTCCACCGGCGCGCCCAACAGCTTCGGGTCAAGGTCCTCCAAACGCTTATAATTTCCTGCCACGGATAACAGCTCCGCATTTAATTCGCGACAGTAAATACCAGCGTCCAGATTGCCATGCATCCCCGCTAGCGCGCGCCCGCGTAGTGCGCCATACACATGAATATTTCCCGCTGCCAGCACTTCCGCCCCGGCATTTACCGCACCGACGACGACCAGATCGCCTTCGGCAGCGCTTATCTGCTGGCCGGAACGCACCGTGCCGCGATAAAGCCGCGTTTGCGTCGCGCTCACAGGGGCGGGCTCGGGCGGCGCTGGCGTTTGGGCGTCGGCTTCTGCTTCAACCGGTGGTGCTTCCGGCGTTTTTTCTACGCTTGCCAAGCGCCGGGCGCGCTGCCCTTCTACCGGCGCAAACCAGCCAAGCCCCAGCGCCCAAGCCGACTGGCGCACCGGGTCCGCCCCGCCGCGCACGGCTACCGGCAACAATTTGTGGTCCCGGCACACCGCGCAGATACGCTCCAGCGCCAGATGTGACTCGTCGAGCTTTTCCACGCTCAGCACAACCGGTGTATGCTGAAAAAATGCAGGCGACTGGGTAAGCTTGTCTTCCAACTGCTGACGAATACGTTCCGGGTCAGCGCTGCCAAGCTCCATCACGGTCATGGGCAGCATGCCGCCTTTAAAAGTAAAGGCCTCTTCGGCACTATCTACGTTGAGACTCATGACCGAAACTCCATGTCTGGATCAATAAGGTGAACGGTAGCGTATCCGCAACGCCGACCATGTTACCGCAAAGCTAAGCGACAGCGTCAGCAACTGCAACCACCAACTGCCGATGGCTTATTATTTTCACGTTCGGCCTTTTTTAGCAGGATGATACATGCAAGGACTATTACGTCGCCTGTTTGCCCCTCGTTGGCAGCACCCGCGCCCCGAGAGACGCCGCCAGGCACTTGATCAGCTCGACCCGGCCAGCCCCAACCAGCGCCGCGCGCTTGAAGCACTCACGCGCGACAGCCAGGCTGACATTCGCCTTGCCGCGCTGTGCGCCTTGGATGATCTCAAGGGGTTGATGGCCGCCTTTCCCGAGCACCGCGACGACCCCGCTTGGCGCCGCGCGCTTGGCCAGCGGCTCAGCGGCCGCGAAGGCCAGTGCGGTCTCGCCACGCGTCAGGCGCTGCTGGCCCACATTGACGATACCCCACTGCTCGTCACCATCGCGCTGAAAGGCGACAATCTGGACTTTCGCCTTGCCGCACTGGCCCGCCTTGATGACGAAAGCGACCTTGTCTATCAGGCCTGTCATAACCGTGTGGCTACGGTGCGCCACCGCGCCGCCGAACGGGTTTCAAGCGAAGCCGGCCTTAAGCAGCTGCTGAAAGAATCGCGCCGCGATCGCCAGGTGACGCGCCTTGCCCGCGAGCACCTTAATCGTCTGAAGGCTGACGCTCAATGGGCCAACCAACAACAACAGCGCCGTGAAACGCTGCTTGAGCAGCTGGAGCGGCACGCTCGCGGGGTCTGGGAGCCGCGTTACGAGGCGCGCCTGCGCCACCTGAAAAGCGCATGGAACGCACTCTCCAAATTACCCAGCTCAGAGCAAGAAGCACGCTACCAACAGGCCGTGCTGCGCTGTGATAAAACGCTCCACGATCGCGCCGCCGAAGAACACGCCCGCCAGTGGCAAGCAGAGCGCCAGCAGACCGCTGAAAACGAGCGTGAAGCGCTGCTCGATGCGTTTGCAGAAAGCCTTGACGGCGTGTGCGGCGGCCCAACTCTGGGCGCTCAGGATATCGACAGTCTGCACGCCGAGCGTCGGCTTTCCGGGCAACGTTGGCAGGCGCTTTCCGATATTCATCCACCAAGCGACGCCACCCGTGAACGCTACGCCCAGATCGTTAAGCGCTACGAACACTACGCCGCCGCCTGGCAGCGCTATATTGACGCTAGTACCGACCTGCAGGCCGCGCTCGATAACGCTGACGCCAACCTGCTGACCAAGCTGGCCGGCGCCTGCCAATGGCCGAACGCGCTACCGCCGCCGGCGCTGCTCGCGCGCGCTCGCGAAAGCCTTGACGCACTCAAGAAACCCGGGGCCGGAAGCGCTGCCCAACGCCTCGAACCGACAGCCGCGCTGGATACGCTACGCCACGAGCTCGACACGCTCGAACAACAGCTGGAACACGGCGCGTTTACCGATGCCAGCCGATTGCATCAGCGGCTGAAACCCCACGTTGACGCGCTGCACGATGCCAATGGTGCAGCGCTCAAAACGCGGCTTAAGCACCTTGGCGCACGGCTGGCGGAGCTGCGCGACTGGCGCGGCTTTGTTGCTGGCCCCAAACGCGAGCAGCTGTGCGCCGGCATTGAAGCCCTTGCCGCCAACACGCAGCTAATGGACGTCGCGCTGGATCGCCGCCACCGCCAACTGATCAAGGACTGGAAAGCATTGGGCGACGCTGCCGCAACGCGCGAACTCTCACGCCGCTTTCGCACTGCCTCCGACCGCATTCACCAGCGCCTGACGCCGTGGCGCGACACACTCACCCAGCAGCGCAGTACTAATCTGGCCGCCCGCGAAGCGCTTTGCGAACAGCTGGAAAAACTGCTTGAACAGCCCGCCGAAGACGCTGACCCTGATGCGCTGCGCCAGATTCGCGACCGCTCGCGCCACCAGTGGCGCGAGTATTCCCCCGTGCCACGCCAGCAGTCAGAAGCCGTAGGGCGGCGGTTTGGCCATGTACGCCACCGCTTGCAGGCGCTGATTGACCAGCGCGCCAAACATATTGCCGCGCAAAAACGTGCGCTGGTGGAGCAGGCTCAGGCATTGACCAACAGCAGCGAGCCGCTTGAAGCGCGCACCGCTCAGGCCAAAGTCCTTCAGCAGCAATGGCGCGCACTGGGCCGCGCACCCAAAGGCGACGAACAAACTCTGTGGCACGCCTTCCGTCGCGCCTGCGACCGCCTGTTCGCCGAGCGCGACGCGCACAAGAACGAGCGCGCGGAGCGTCAGCAACAACGCCTGGACGACATGCAGGCACTGCTTGACCGCATGGATGCCTGGCAGCCCGAAAGCGCTGCCGATGTTGCCACGCTGGATGCCTTGCTCAAACAGGCCGCAGCCCTTGAACCGCTGCCGCGTGGCCGCCGCAGCGAAGGCATGCAAAAACGCCTGAACGGCATTGCCCGCGCGCGCCGCGAGCGGCTTGGCCAGCTGGAGATCAACGCCGTGATTGCCCAGTGGCAGCATAGCGTGCCGCTACTCAACGCCCACCTTGCGGCTGACCAACAAGCGCTTGATGGCAAGCCAGGCCACAACGTGGATGCCCAACGCATACTCGGCGCACCGCTTCCGCCACGATTTAGCCATGCGCATCACCAGCGCAATGCCAGCCGCCCGCAGGCCACCGGCTTTGACGCCGACGCCCATGAAAAGCAGCGCGATCGCCTCGCCCGTCTGCGCGTTCACCTGTCACTGCTGGCCACCGGCCAGGTACAGGCAAGCGACGAGCCGCTGCGCCTGGCGATTCATGTCGAGCGCCTGAACGACGGGATTAGCCAAGAGCGCAGCCGCGCCAACGAGCTCAGCGGCATTCTCACCGCCCTGCTCGCGCTTGGCCCCATGCCCCAGACCCTGTGGGACGATACGGTCAACACCCTCGACGCCCTGCTGCTAAGGCTTACCGACCACCACGTGCCCCATGAATAATAGACGCGCTAACGCCAATCAAGAGATTGTGTGCACAAAAGGTTTGACATAACGGGAAAATAACGTAGTATGCGTCTCAGTTGATGCGGGGTGGAGCAGTCTGGTAGCTCGTCGGGCTCATAACCCGAAGGTCATCGGTTCAAATCCGGTCCCCGCTACCACTATTTCGAGAGGCAGATCAGTTACTTACTGGTCTGCCTTTTTTGTTTCTATGCGCCTTCTAAACGCCCTTCGGCCGGATTTAACATTACGTTCACGGCACGGACGATCACCTCGAGCCGCTGGTCGGTAAGCCGTCCATGGACCCGAGCTATGATGGTCCCGGAAGCATCCAGAATCAGGACAGCTGCAAGCTTGCTCGCAGCGGGAATATCGAGTGCCTCTTCCATGAGCTGCGAATCGAGAATCCAGGTCTGATCATAGTAGCGTTCCGGCACCGCTTCTCTGGCAAGGCCAATGGCATCCTCTTCGGACATGAAGAATGGCAGATCGATCGTCAGCACGGCACGAATACGCAGTGCCTTGACGTCTAGCGTCTTTCTCAGGGCTTGCGTCCACGCCTTCGTGGAGTCCCCTGCAGCCCTGGATGGCGTGATGATGAGTAGCGTCGGCTGACCAAGCAGAAGACTGCTGTCGACCTTCTCATAGGTCAGTGTGGTGGCGGTGAATGACTCCCACGGCACTTCGGTGTCAGCACCTCCTGCAGAAGTGAGCAATGAAGCCTGCATGACGAGGGTTAGTACGGCAGCTTTGAAATAGGATGGTCGCGACGCCTGGCGTCGGCGAGAATGGGTAGAAGTAACATCTTTCATAGACAGGCTCCGGACGAAAGAAACAATTAGCGCCGTCTATCCGTGCGTTAGAGTAACGGTTGGCGCCTATTCATATACGTTAGGCAATGTGGCTGACGAAGTCCATAGACTCACCCGTCGCCTATGCAGTCTGCCGGGTTATGGGCGCTCCGCACGGTGACGACGCCCATTTCTCTCAATTCTCTGTGTTGGCGTCGCCGGCCTGTCCGGGGGCCAGTGCGCCGATGGCTTTGGCATGGAAGGTTGCTGCGTCGGCCACGGCCGCAGCACCTGGGTCGTCCGGCAGTACGTTGAGCGCACTCACCGGATTCCCCGCCAGCGCCTCGATCACCGCATAGGCACTGTCGGCCAATGCCTTCGCGTTGTAGCCGCCTTCCAGCATCATCACCAGTCGGCCATCGCAGAGCTCATCGGCCAGGGCGCATATACTCTGGGTGACGGCGGCATAGCCGGTTTCGTCCATGGCGCAGACCATGTCGAGGTAATGACAGTCGAAGCCGGTTGATATCAGCAGAATTTCAGGCCGGAATGCGCGCGCCGCCGGACGTACCACCTGCTCAAACACAGCCTGCAGCGTGGCGTTGCCACTACCCACCGGTAGCGGTACGTTGAGGTTGTAACCAGCACCCGCTCCGGCGCCGGTTTCGGCCAACAGGCCGGAGCCCGGGTAGAACGGTGCCGCGCAGTGGCTATCAACCACCAGCACATTGGGATCGTCATAGAAAATGGCCTCGGTGCCGTTGCCGTGGTGCATGTCCAGGTCCCAGATCATGACCCGGTCATAGCCCAGCGCTTTGCGTGCATGCGCCGCGGTGACCGCCAGATTGTTATATAGGCAAAAACCCCGGGCACGGTCGGCCGGAGCATGGTGGCCCGGCGGGCGCACGATACAGAACGCTCGCCGGGCTTCACCGGCGGCGATAGCTTCGATCGCGCCGATCCCGGCGCCGGCCGCCAGGCGGGCCGCTGTCACGCTGCCAGGCGATACTGCGGTCGTGTCCTTGGCCAGCCAGCCGGATTGACCGTCCAGCGATTCGACATGGGCCACATAGGCCGCGTCATGTGCCCGCTCAAGCTGGGTGGCGCTGGCCGGGGCCAGGAGCATCCAGCGCACGCCGTCGATGGGCTCGAGAAGCAGCGAATCGACGATCGCGGTCAGGCGCTCCGGACGTTCCGGGTGCCTATAGGTGTCCAGGTTGCTGTTGGGATATTGCAGCTCAATCATCGCCTTGACGGCGTCGGTCCATTCGGGACGGCCAGGGTCCCAGCCGTGTGGATTGTGACCGAGCATGCGGAAATCGTAATAGATCAATACCGTCGTCGCCATAGCTGTCATCCTCCCGGCTTTTTGAGGTTGTGTTCATCAACGGCGATCGCCGCCACGCAAACCGGGTCGTGGCCGAGGAGCCTTTGGCTCGGTCGTCCGTCACTCATGTCGCTCCCCACCGGCGCAACTGTACACAGGGAAACTTCGACGCTGTGCGTTCTACCGTCTTGCGTTGCATGTCCAGGAACACGGTGACATAACGATGACCGCGTTTGGCTGCCGTTTCATCAAGTCCAACGGACTTGACCTGAGAGAGGTCCAGTTGATCGAGTATGCATCCGACATAGTGATACACGATGCGCCATAGCCGCTTGTCGGTGATCTCGATCAGCCGGACGGCGGCGAGCACCGGCATCTCCCTGATCAGGGCCATGGCGGCCTGTTCAAACAACAGGGTGAAGTCGCTACCGGGGCGGGCCCAGGGTACTTCGATCCGCTTAATGCCGTGCGTGGGGCACTTGGTGCGCGGCACCCGCGCATGCAGATAGCAGTGATGTTGAAAGAAGTTTAGGTGCCGCCAAATCTTGCGGATGAAATCATGGGCCGGGCAAGCTTCACTACACTCGGGGCAAGGGTAAAGGCTGCCACGTTCTGCCTCGACGGTGAGGTCCAAGCGATGGGGTGACACGGC
>Ga0136577_1000302_pt1 | contig 18037 bp, 16 predicted proteins | sample AntDeeMetagen186_FD_104793 | JGI IMG/M metagenome (GOLD analysis project Ga0136577, IMG submission 104793) | Saline lake microbial communities from Deep lake, Antarctica - Metagenome #186 | ecosystem: Environmental > Aquatic > Non-marine Saline and Alkaline > Saline | place: Antarctica: Deep... | reverse complement strand
CGGACCGGAGACACGACGACGTTCTTGATGGCAAACCACTATACGGCCCCGTTCGAACCACGGCATATGCGCTTGCTCGCGGCCCTGCTGGCGGTCGTCGTCACCGCGTCGCTGGTCGGGTCGATCGCGGTCGTCAGACGGGTCCACCGGCCGACGCGGCGCTGGCGAGACATGGCTCGGGAACGGCTCGTGTACGGCGTTCCGTGGGGTTCGCTCGTGGTGATCGCGTTTGTCGTCGCCGTCTATCTGTTCGTCCAGAGCGGGATCGCGGATTTCGACGATCCCGTGACCATTCCCTTCCGCACGTGGTCGTACTTCTATCCGCTCGGACTGGCGACGGCGGCGTTTTCCCACGCCGGCCCCGGTCATCTCATCGGCAACCTCGCCGGGACGGTCGTCGTCGCGCCGCTCGCGGAGTACGCCTGGGGGCACTATCCGGACGACCGAGAGCCGAACCGTTCCGACTCGTGGCGCACGAATCCGCGGATACGGGCGTTCGTGCTCTTTCCGCTGGCCGTCATTGGGGTCGGACTGCTGACGAGCCTGTTCGCGCTCGGCCCCGTGATCGGCTTCTCGGGGGTCGTCTTCGCCCTCGCCGGGTTCGCGATAGTCCACTACCCGATCGTCACGATCGTCGGGACCCTCGGCGTCCAGAGCGTCGTTCTGCGGCTCTATTATGCGCTCCAAGAACCGATCAGTGTCTACACTGCCCAGCCGAGCCCGCCGTCTGCCCCGTCCTGGGCCGGTATCGCCATCCAGGGTCACGCGCTCGGGCTCTTCGTCGGGTTCGTCCTCGGCATCGTCCTCCTCGAGCGGCGGGACGTCCGTCCGAACCCGTTCCGGCTCTGGCTCGCCGTGTTGCTGTTTGGCTTCTCGAAGCGGCTGTGGGCGATTTACTGGTACGGAGCCGAGAACACCTTCGTGCTGTTCCAGGGGCCGGGCGTTGCCATCGTCTCGGCGCTCGCGCTCGTGGTCACGCTCTCGATGACTGCGTCCGAGCGTCCCCTCATCCCAGCGGAGATTCGGCAGCGATTCGCTCGCTCGAGGGACCGAACGGCGGGAGCTGCCGGTAACGCTGAGCCGTCGGTCGGTCGCTCGCTCGAGTTGGCCGGCGGTGGCCCCAGTGACGGCATCGTCGCGGGTCACGTCGACCGCGTTCGTGAAATCGTCGGCGGAAGTCGACTGAGCCCCGAGTCCGACCGTCTCTCGGATCTGACCCGTAGGGGAGCCGCGTTCCTGACGGTTATCGGCATCCTCGCGATCGTCGCCGGGATGGCCATTCCCGCGAACTTCCTCGTCGTCGACGAGTCGACTGCATCCTCGGACGCGGCCGTCCAGATCGAGGATTACACCGTCGAGTACGTCGAGGACGTTCCCAACGGGCTCGTCACCGGGATCGGTATCGAGGCCCTCGAGGACGACGAGGGGCTCGAGTCCAGCGGGGTGATCGTCGCCAGCGACCGGCGCGAGATCTGGCTCGAGGCGGTCAGCGCCCAGCGGCTCGCCTTTACCGGCGAGGAGACGGTCTACGTCGGCGGCCCCGGCTGGCGCGAAGCGGTCCACGTCGAACGCACCGGCTGGGAGCCGGTCGGCAACGACGCTGTCTACCAGGTCTGGCTGTGGGAAGACGGGACGGACCGACAGCTCGCACACGAATCCAATGCCTCCCGGGCCGAAGCGCAGATCGCCGGCCGAAACGTGACCATCGGCTCCGACGACGGGACGTTCGTTCTCGGCGTCGGCTCGAGCGAGACGAATGCCGTCGCGACGACAGCGATCCCCGACGAAAGCGAAACGGTGACAGCCGGCGGACTCACCTTCGAGCGCGACGACGAGACGATCTACGCGGCCGCCGACGGGACGCGGGTCGCGATCGCGAGTCAGGAGACGTACAACGGCTACTGATCTCCGATTTCTCCCTGAACCACGGAACCACTCTGCGGTGGCGCGCGCTGTCGACTGACCGAAGTGAAAACGAGGGCAGTCGATGACCTGTGCGAGGGATGAGTGAGCGAACGGGGAGGAACGACCCGTGAGCGAACGAATCGGCTGGGGAGGGTGTGGAAATTCCGTGTTGCCAGCAGTAGCGAAACGCTCGAGGCACTGAGAACCGCTCGAGACACCGGTATTACCTGTGATGGTACACTCGAGACTCGTCGCTTCTCAACGCTGATCGAGTAGTTCTACCTTCCGTCACTTATGAGACGACCACTCGATGCGAAAGACCTCCGCCTCGAGCGTCTCCTGTGCCGCGGTGTGAAACTCGAAGCGCTTCGGAATCGGGAACTCGGCACGGAACGCGTGGGTCACCGACCCGCCCTCGTCGTCGGCGAACGATTCGACGAACGTCTGGCTCCCCTCGTTGTGGATCGTATAGGAGACGGACCCGATCTCGCGGGCCGTCTCGAGGAAATCCCGGTCCGCGTGCCGGTTCCCGCGCTGGGCGCCGAAGGGGGGATTCGAGAGCACGGTGGCGTCGGTGAGCGAAAACGGATGACGGGAGACATCGCCGCGGAGCCACTCGATCGAATGCTCTCGGCTGCCACCATCACCGCCACCGCCCACAACCGCCCGCTCGTTCCGCCGAGCAATCTCGAGCGCCCCCGCATCCAGATCGATCCCTGCGACTCGATCACCGCCGGACAGCGAGGCCGCGATCGCGAGCATCCCCGTTCCGGTGCCGAGATCGACGACCTGGCCCTCGAGATCGCCCTGTAGTCCAGCCAGATGGCAGAGATGGGCCGCTAGCTCCGCGGGCGTCAGATACTGTTCCAATCGTGTCGAGGGCTCCGAAAAGTCCTCGATCGACTCGAGTCGACGGGCGAGCGTGCGCCGAGACGGACCGGACATCCCCGGCCGTTCAGTCCTCAACCGAAATCGGTCCCTCGAGTTCGAACGCGAGCCCCTCGCGGTCGGCCCGTTCGGCACACGCCGCCAGCGCGGGTCGGACCTTCGCGGGGTTCGCGACGTCGTCGACAGTGACGGTCACGGTTCCGACGCCGAGGAAGGAGCCGGCGCGCACGTAGCCCCGGATGCGGTCGACTTCCTCCTGCGTCGCGAGCGAACAGTCCTCGTCGAAATACGCCGCGACGGTCAACTCGGCGGGAACCAGCCCATCCGCGGTCAGTTCGCGCTTGAGCTCGCGGAGGTATTCGGGGGCGGTCGACTCGAGCGCAGTCGCCTCGAGGGCGACGGGAGTGGCGTCGGCCGGCTGACACCGGTCGATCGCGGACTCGGGTGACGATGTCGTACTCATTGCTCGGACATACATGGCTTGCATACAAAAAGGTTGTTGAATACGCAGTAGTAATACATTCGGCTCGATGTGTCGCCGATTGTGACGCCGTTCTCGAGAGGGGGACGATTCCCTCGCGCGAATTTGAACAGTCAATTTCATGATGGGTTCGAATAGAGTTAAGGACACCCCGGCGAAGTTACAGGTATGGACGAGTGTCCACGGTGTGGGGGAGCCATCGAAGAACTCTCGCTTGGCGACGTGTCTACGATCTCGTGTTCCCAGTGTGGGTTCGCAGACATCCCCGTCGAACACCAGCCGACCGGGGAGGACGTCGAGTCCTGGCGAGACGCGTTCAATCGATTCTACGAGGAGTCGGCCGACACCTGAACGCGAGCCGTCGCTTCGCGGTGCTCGAGGCCGAACGAATATCACTCCAAAAAATCCCAATCAGCAGCGCCGACGGGTTACTCGTTTGCGGCCGCCGCTTCGGCTTCCTCTGCTTCCTCCTCGTGGTCGATGTCCTCGTCGGAGCGAGCCGCGACGAGGCCACCGCGTGCCACGCTGTACAGCGGTTCGTTCGCGTGCGTGACGCCGCTGATCGAGAACGGAATGTTCGCCTCGTCCAGGTGGTCCTTGAACAGGGCCTCGAAGCCACTGGGACTCGAGGTGCCGCCGGTGACGACGACGGGGACGTCCAGACCTTCCTCGACGTCCTCCTCGTCGACTTCCTTCACGATGTTTTCAATGACGTAGTCGAGCAGGTTCTCGTAGTAAATCGAGAGCGCACCCTCGACGCCGCCGACGTCGGTCGTGAAGTCGAGCTCGAAGTCGTCTTCCTTGATGGAGGTGACCTTGTCGACGGGCGTGCCCGTCGCGCGGGCGGCCTGTTCGTCGACCCAGTCGCCACCGCGGGCGACGGAGAACTTCATGACCGGCACCGCGTAGTAGGAGAGACAGACGTTCGTCATCCCGGCACCGAACGAGATTCCGAGGCCGGTGAAGTTGTTGTCCGCGAGTTCGCTGTAGATGACGGACATCCCCTCGTTGATCGGTTCGGAGTCATACCCCATGTCGTCGAGGAATGACTCGATCGTCTTCTGATGGTAGAGCGTCGAGAGGTCGGAGTCGATCGGATCCGCCGGGGACGAGAAGTAGAGCTTCTCGTCCGGATAGGCGGGCTCACCGACGACCTGCTCGATGATGAGCTTCATCATCGGGATTGCGCTCTGTTCGTCGTTCGAGAGGATCCCGTGTTTCATCGGCCGGCGGGTCTCCTTGTTGAAAATGTTCGCGAAGTTGAGCGCGTCGTCGCCGACGACGTAGACCTTGTCGTCTTTGCGAATGTGGAGGACTTCGCTTCGCGAGAGCATCTGCTCGGCCATATCCGAGTACTCGATCTCTACGAAGGAGTTACGCTGTTGCACGAAAACCGTGTCGTTCCCATCCTGCTGTGCTGACAGGATGTTCATCGTTCCGACGTCCAGGCCTTTAGCCATGTGTTGGGAAGGCCACTGACGGATTATAAATCTATGTGCGAAACTTTCGGAACTGATACTACGATAAAAGACGCTATTTCTTTCCGTAGCCCCGTCTTAATTCCGCTTTACCAGGTTTCGGAAGCGATCGAGCAGATTCGAGAACGGTTTCGTCACCGTCGTGACGGCGCCGTCGTCGTCGGCCGTCGCCAACTCTTCGGCCCGCTGTTGCTCCCGAAGCTCTTTGAGTTTCGCCGTCTGGTCGTCGACGGTCGAACTCGAGGTAGTTTCCTTCGTTTCGCCCCCTTTCAGCCCCTTGAGACCGGCGACCTGCGAGTCGACGCCAGTCGATCGGGTGGTCGTGGTGCCGGCATCGGAATCGATGCTGACATCGTCGAGGGTGTCGCTCGAGAAGTTCAGGCGCTTGTGCTCGGTCTTCTGAACGCCGCCCCACGAGAGTTCGACGCCATCCATCGCGTCGTCGATATCCTGTTGAATCTCCGCGTCGGTTAGTTCGGACTCGGCGTCATCGGTCTCCTCGTCGGTCACCACCGCTTGCGCTTGCTGTGCCATATCGAGGTAGTGGGCGATCAGTGCCGCCCCCGTCGAGGCGGTAATGCCGGCGAGGCCGACGGCGTACACTGCGACGACCTGAACGGTGTAATCGGCACCGTAGCCGTTCCAGTTCTTCGGATAGACGAAGAGGAAGCCGGTGACCGCAGCGACGGTGATCGCCACGCCGACGATCGACGCGTACAACATCCGCCGTTCCGACGGAAGGAGCGTAACGATCCCAAGCATCACGACCGGGAGCGCCATCATCGCGAGCGCGTACGCGGGACCCACCCACGAGAAGTAGCCGGCGGATCGTGCCTCGAACGTGTTACCCCAGAGAAAGAGCAACAGCGCGACGACTGCCAGTCCGATGCCGCCCAGAAACACCCCGAATCCGACGTAGACGTCGGTTCGATCTTCCGGTTCACCGATGTATCGACGATAGAGGTCGAAGAGATACCCGTCTGGGACCTGTTCCGCTGCCATTAACCCACTGTTTACACTCCAGTACTATGACTGTTGGGACGGGAAACGAACCGAGAATCGGACCGGAAACGGGCCGAACACACCCGTATTTTCCGCGATCGGACCGGTGTAATCGCTTCGACTGCGTGTCGTCGTGGTCCAACTCGAGACGCGCCTGCGCTCCGAGTCCGACGGTCGCGACGGGTTCGACGGTTCGATCGCCTCTGAACGTGTTACCGATAGTGAATTAGTCCATAGTTTGATATCGGTTGGGTCATGAAGTACTACCATATCGAATTATGGTTGGTGATACGAACACCGTCCTCGTCGCGGACGACGATCCGACCGTCGTCGCTCAGGCGCGATCGTGGCTCGACGATCGCTATCGAGTCGAGACGGCGACGACCGGCGACGAGTTGTTGTCGCTTGTCGGGGACGCAGACGCAGTGTTGGTCGACCGCGATCTCCGGACGGCATCCGGAACTGTCGTCGCAGCCGAGATCGAACGTCGAGCGACGGCACAGACTATGGCGATCCTCTCGAATGACGAACGCAGAGCGGCGGTCCACACGACTGCCGGCGGCTCCCTCGAAAAGCCCATCGAGCGAGCCGCGCTTCTCGAGACCGTCGACCGACTGCTTCGTCATGCTCGATATGACGATCTCCTGGACGAGTGTCTGACACTCGCGGCCGAACGCGGCACGCTCGAAAGCCGGGACGACTTCGAGCCGGACGAGGAGTACGAAACGCTCCAGCGACGACTCGAGGAGGTGTTCACCGCGTTAGACGAACTGGTGGCAACGTTCGACGGCGACGATTTTCGGGCCGAGTTCGCGACGTGCGAGTTGGGGACGCCGACCGAGCCACACCGTGCGAGCGAGCGTCCCTGATCGGGACTCGACGAACCGGTCGAAACTCTACCGGACCGATCGAGCGGATCCCGATTTCAGGCGCTGATTCACAGGGGCGCATTCACCGTTATACCCGCCGAATTCGAACCGCTCGGTACAGCGTGCAGTATATACGTCCGTGGGCGTTAGGACGGCCAATGAGTCAGGAGTCGGAGTATACCGAAGGGGACCTTCGGAACACGGGGATGAGCCTCAAGCACGATCGCGAGTGGGACTACGAACTCGAGGAGATCGTCGAGGCGATCGAAGAACGCGACGCGAAAAAGGTCGGATTGCAGTTCCCCGAGGGGCTGAAGCGACGCGGGCCGGCTGTCGCGGACGACCTCCGTGCGCTGGCCGACGACGAGGTGACGTTTATGCTCTCGGGACAGCCCTGTTACGGCGCCTGCGATCTCGATACGTATCTGATGAAGCGGACCGACGTGTTCGTCCACTTCGGACACTCGCCGATGAAGGACACGGACAAGGTGATCTACGTCCCGCTGTTCTCGAACGTCGAAGTCACGCCGATCATGGAGGAATCGCTGGACACTCTCGAGCCCCCCGAGGAGACCGAGGGCGTCGGCCTCGTCACGACGGCCCAGCACATGAACCGCTACGAGGAGATGACCGCGTTTCTCGAGGAGCACGGCTACGAGGTCCAGAGCCGTCGCGGCGACGAGCGGCTGACCAACGAGGGGCAGGTGCTCGGGTGTAACTACGCGAGCGCGGACGTCCCCGCAGAGCAAGTCCTCTACGTCGGCGGCGGCAAGTTCCACCCGCTCGGGCTGGCGATGGAACATCCGGACAAGCACGTCGTCATCGCGGACCCGGTGAACAACGTCGTTACCGTCGCAGATACGGACAAGTTCCTGAAACAACGCTATGGTGCGATTCACCGCGCGATGGACGCCGAGAAGTGGGGTGTCATCTTCTGTACCAAGATCGGCCAGGGTCGCTGGGAGATCGCGCAGGATATTATCGACGACAACGACAACGCCTACCTCATCACGATGGACGAGGTCACGCCCGACCGGCTGCGGAACTTCGACATGGATGCGTTCGTCAACACCGGCTGTCCGCGGATCACGACGGACGACGGCCCGCAGTTCCACAAACCGATGCTCACTCCGGGCGAGTACCGGATCGCCGTCGGCGACGAACCGCTCGATAGCCTCTCGTTCGACACGTTCCACGGCACCTGGTAACGCCACGATAGTCGCGGCTTTTTTCGCGCTTCTCACGCTCGCGGCTTCAGCGATCGATACGACTCGGTCAGGTACGCCGCGAGTACAACCCGGTGAAAGAGTATGTTCTTCGATTTTACCGGAATTATCTACTACGTCCTCTCCCCCAATAGTATTATATCGTTGAATATCGTGCTAAAGAATCGTAATTAGTTATTGATTCCAAAGCAGTTTGGAGCAGTTCTTTTGCACGCTAGTCACCGACGAGTAGTCAATGAGTAACTCAGCTCCGAGCGGATCCACCGCCGCTACTCGCGACGAACGCTTCGACATCCTCGCTGACGCCTCTCGGCGAGCGGTTCTCGAGATCGTCCGGGAGCGATCGCCCGCGGGAATCGAGAAAAGCGCTCTTGCGTTCAGGCTCGCGGCAGTAATATCGGATACCCGGATCGCTGCGGTCTCTGAGGACGAGCACCAGCGGGCACTCGTCGAGCTTCATCACCGCCTCGTGCCGCAACTCGTGGCTACCGGCTTCCTCGCGGAGACCGACGACGGATCGGTCGTTCCGGCCGAGCAGTCGCCCTTCAACGACCCCCGTCTCGAGCGGATCGTTTCGGGGAGCCACGATGCCGATCGGGAGACGCTCGATGCGGTGTGCCGCGCACTCGCCGACGAACGCCGGCGGACGGTCCTGTCGGTACTGAGCGATCAATCCCATCCCATCGGGACCGAAACGCTCGCTCGAGATGTCGCGGCTCGCGAAGCCGAGACGACCGACCGGGAGGTTCCCCGGGACCGCATCGACGATATCGAGGCCTCACTCGTGCATGTCCACCTTCCCCTGCTGGCCGACGCGACGCTCATCGGCTACGACGACGAGACAGGCCGCGTCTCGTACGAGGGCAATCCCGCCGTTCGCGCCGAATGGATCCAGCCTGCAGATGATGTCACGACGACCGACGACGCAGCTGCGGACGGCACGGCGACGACGAGTACGGATGTCCGCACGCTCGAAGGCTGTCGCCCGGAGTTTTCGCGATAGACAGTGACCAGTCCGTTCGAACCCTCGCTCTTCTCCGAATTCCCTCATGCGCCGTCCTCGTCGACCGTCAGCGCAGACGACAACACTTACCCAGTCGGTCCTCGCATCCTCGCATATGATTCAGAGCGACTGGGGAGACTGGCTCGTTCGCGACGTTGAGGAGGCGAACCCGACGGGCGTTGCGATCTGGTATCTCGGCTGTAACGGATTTATCCTCAAAGGCAGCGAGGGAACGACGATCTACATCGATCCGTACCTCGGATTGGGCGATCCGCCGCGAACGGTCCGTATGATCCCCGTGCCGTTCGATCCGGCAGCCATCGACGAGGCCGATGCGGTCCTCGCGACGCACGAACACACCGACCACGTCCACGGCCCGAGCCAGGCACCAATTCTCGCGAACACCGGTGCGACCTTCTACGCGCCCGACGACAGCGTCGCGGTCGCCCGCGAGGATGAGTCCTGGACGGACGAGTGGGACGTGACGAACGACCAGCTGATCGAGGTCGCCGAGGATGAGGTGCTCGAGATCGGCGAATTCACGGTCCACGTCGAGGTTGCGAACGATCCGGACGCGACCCACCCAGTGAGCTACGTGTTCGAACACGACGCTGGGACCTTCTTCCACGGCGGCGACACGAAACCGACCGACGAGTTCGATCGGGTCGGCGACGAGTACGACATCGACCTCGCGGCGCTCGCATTCGGCTCCGTCGGGCGGATTCCCGACAAGCAGACCCGCGAGCCAAAGCGAACCCGCTGGTACAACGACGAGAATCAGCTCATCGAATGTGCCGCCGCACTCGAGACCGAACGGCTCCTGCCGAGTCACTGGGACATGTGGAAGGGGCTCACCGCCGATCCGACGGCGCTACACCACCACGCCGCGAGCTTCGACCGTCCCCGGCGACTCGAGGTCGTCGAGATCGGGGACCGAGTCGAGCTGTAGTCCCCATCGCGAATCGGCACCCAGACTGTCCGCACGTTTTATAGTAATGGTATGGTAACGTTGGTCTCATATGAACAGTACCGCCGACACGGACGACACAATCGAGATCAGCGCAGACGGGATCTCCGTCCGGAAGACGTTTGCAGCGGACGAGTTTCCGGTTCCCGCGATCCGGTTCGAGATCGAATCGGACCGTGATAACCCGGTCACGTTTCAGCTTTCCGAGGACATTCCCGAATCGTTCCCGATGGACAAAGTCGGATTCCACCCCGACTATCACAGCGACGACTGGACGGCCTATCAGGACAATCACGTCGAATTCACCGGCGCGCTCGAGGCCGGCGACCAGCTCGTGACGGTCTACGGTATCCAGCTCGACGACGAGAGCCGGGCCACTGAGTTCCTCACGGAGCCGTTGGTCGTCGAACTCGATGCCGACGATGCCGACGATGACGACGACCGCTCGACCGCCGACGAGGTGGATGATGAGGTCATCAGCAACATCGTGTCCGAGGATCGCAATCAGGCCGTCAAGGACATGATCGCCGGCGACTCGGACACCGTTCCGGGGCTCAAGGACGAGGAGAGCCAGGACGATGTGGCTGTGGCCGACGAGACTGCTGCCGATCCGGCATCGGATTCGGACCCCGAGGCTGACGCGACCGCGGATGCATCGACAGACGAGTCGACGGCACTCGAGGACGAGTCGGCGGCACTCGATCTCGATCTTGGAGATGTTGATCCCGATCCGGAGCCGGTAGACATCGAATCGGACGACGAGGACGACGAGACACCGGATATCGATCTCGGCTTCGAGGAAGAAGAGATTCCGGAACCCGCAGACGATGACGGAAGCGAGGCGGAGGATGACGAACTCGGCGTCGACCTCGATCTCGAGGCGGACGACGAACCGGCCGACGAGGGGGACGATGCGGACGAACCCGAGATCGACCTCGATCTCGAGGCCGACGCGGCGCCCGATGAATCCAAGGACGACCACGCTACGGAGACCGACGCGACGATCGAGACGGACGCTGACGAGGCAACCGCCGAGGATGAACCGACCGACGGTAACGCCGAACCGATAGCCGAGGACGCCGAACCGACTGCCGAGGACGACGAGTCGACTGCGACGGTCGACGACGAGGAGTCCGTGACAGACACCGAAGCCGCGGACGACTCACTCGAGACGGCTGATACCGAGCCCGAGACGCCAGCCGCGGACGACGAGCTGGCCGCGGACGACGAACCGGCTACTGAAGACGAATCCGACGAGTTAGACGAGACGGCCAGCGAATCCGACGATACTGCCGAACTAACTGCCACAGCCCCGAACGCCGGACCCGAATTCGACGGGTCGATCGCAGCCCGGCTCGCAGCCGAAATTCGCGATGGGACGGTCGACGATGACGATCTCGAGACAATCCAGTCCGAACTCGATCTCGAGCCCGCTGGCCCGGAGATCGCGAAAGTCGAACACCTCCAGACCCGTGTCGAGGAGGTCACCGCCTACACCGACGCGCTCGAGACGTTCCTCGAGGAGAACGGCACCGGCGCACAGCTCATCGAGGAGCTCCAGACCGATCTCGAGGGGCTCGAGGACGACCTCGCGTCGATGGACGATCGACTCGCCGGGACGGACTCGCGGGTCGACGAACTCGACGACGATATCGCGGATCTCTCCGACTGGAACGCCGATCTCGAGTCGGACATCGGCGGCGTCGCGGACGACGTCGACGAACTCGACGATACCGTCGACGATCTGACCGACGACGTCGAGGAGATCGATACCGATGTCGCCGACCTCGAAGACGACCTCGAGGGGGCCGAAAGCGAGATCGAGCGCGTCGAAGACGACCTCGAGACGGTCGCAGAGGACCTCGAGGACGTGCAGGCGGACGTCACGGACATCCAAGAGTGGCGCGACCAGCTCGGTTCGATGTTCTCGGACTGAGTTCGGACCGCAACGGCATCGGGCCATCACTGTTCTTGAAACACAACTCGTTTATCTATCGCCAGTAGAGAGTCGATCGATGGGCGAGACGATACCGATCGCTGTGCCACGAAAGGGGCGACCGCTCGAGTCGGTGCTCGACCGAATCGCAGGTCGCCTCGATGTCCCCGAACTCGCGGACGGCATCACGTCGACGCTCCGCCACGAGAAGGCGGTCACGAAAGACAGCGTCGATCCCGAAGAGGAGGATGTCTACCATCGTCTCGCCGACTACAGCACCGTCGACGATCCGACCGAACCCGAGTACACGCTGTTGCGGGATGACCGCGCCGGAAAGCCGCGGCGAATCGTCTTCGACAGCGTCACGATCCCGCTCGCGGGTGTCGAGGGCGCACCCGACGACGCGGCGATCCAGCTCGTGGGTCGCGAGGAGCCGTTCCGATCGCTTCGGACCCACGAATTCGCGCTCGGCTTCGACAGCGCCGATCTCGTCCTCGAGGAGGTCGTCGAACTCCGACCGGAGCCGCTCAACCGAATCGCTGACATAAACGCCCGAATCGATCCCTCTGACACTGACGTCCAAGTCGTCACGGGGCTCGGCGACACCGTTTACCACACACTGTTGGCCACGCCCGACGTCGTCCCGTCCACCGAATCGGTCGATCGGGACTTCCTCGAGACCTACGAGGGGCCGCTCTGTATCGAACCCAGATACGAACGACTCGTTCAGGCGGTGCTCGGAACGCGAACGCTCGACGGCGTCGAATTCCGCTACCCCGATGAGGGCCGCGAGGAGGAAGCTGCCATCGCCGACGCGGGGCTTGGCGTCTACCTGACCGTCACCGGCTCGACCGCCCGCGATCACGGCCTCCTGCTCGGCGAGCAACTGTTCCCGAGCGAAACGGTGTTGCTCGAGAACGTGGCGGAGACCACCGAGACGATCGAGTTCGTTCGATCGCTGCTGGACGGGGCCGACCTCGAGACGGAACTCGCGGTCGGCCGATAAGGTCCGATAGCAGTTCCGGCTTCCTCCAATAGACTACTCCCAGTTGTGTAGCGAGTCGCGGAAGATTTCCGCGACGTCGTCTTTCGTCACCGGACGCGGATTACACCGAAGCAGCCGTTGCTGGGTGTCGACCGTCTGCTCGGCCAGCCAGTCGATCTCGTCTTCGGTGACGCCGGCGAGTTCGTGGAGGCCGCTCGGCAGGACGTTCAGATCGCGCTGGAGGGCAACGAACTCCTCACGGGCGCGATCGGCGGCCGCCCGGGTGCCCAACCCGTCCGTATTCGCACCGAGCATCTCCGCGATGTCCGCGAAGCGGTCGGGATCGCTTGCGACGTTGTATCCGAGCGTACTCGCCGGCGTGAGGGCGGCGATGGTCTCCCCGTGGTACGTGTGGTACTTGTTCCCCACAGGATACGCCATCGCGTGACAGAGGCTCGCGCCGGCCGTCAACCCGGCGATCGCACCGTACAGCGCACCCTTCAACATCGCCTCGCGAGCCTCGAGGTCGTCACCGTTGTTGACCGCCCGTCGCACGTTGCTCGAGAGGAGGTCGATCGCCGTCTCGCTGAACAGTTCGGTGAACCCGGTTCGGCCGGCATACACCGGGCGATTCGCGGGCTCTTCGGGACGAAGTAGCTCGTCGTATCGGTGAGTCGTGTACCCCTCGATGGCGTGACCGAGCGCGTCCATCGCCGTCTTCGCGGTGAGGTCCGGTGGAAGCGACGTGGTCAGCGTCGGATCGAGTACCGCCGCGTCGGCCCGCACGTTGTTGCTCGAGATTCCCTCTTTGATGTCTTTCTCGGCGACGGAGAGGATCGCGACTGGCGAGATCTCCGACCCCGTCCCGGCCGTCGTCGGGAGTAACACGAGGGGCGGACCCGAGTCCGTCAGCGCCTCGCCGGAGCCGGTCGGCTCGGCCACGTAATCGAGGATCTCGCCGCCGTTGGCGACGACCGCGCGTGTCGTCTTCGCGGTGTCGAGACAGCTTCCGCCACCGAGCCCGACGTAGAAGTCGTAGCCGTCTTCGCCCATCTCCTCGCGGACGAACGAGATGCAGTCCTCGACGGCTTCGATCGAGGGTTCGCGTTCCGAGTCGTCGTAGACATCGATGTCGAACCCCTCGTCCTCGACGTGGTCGGCGACCCGCCCCGCGTGGCCGATCTCGGCCAGGGTTTCGTCGGTCACGATCAGTCCGCGCGCGTCCCCGTCGACACCCAGGTCCGCGAGCTGGAATCCGAGTTCCCTGACCGCGCCGCGGCCGACGCGAATCTGTGGCATCTGGACGTGCCAGACGGTCTCCGGGGTGAGTTCGTGCGGGCTGGCGGAGACCGACCGGTCGTAGCTCACAGCCCCCACCCCGGCTGCATGGCCTCGAACTGTTCGGGATCGTGTCCGTAGACGATCTCTGCGTCGTGACGCCGCTCGAGTTCCTGAATCCGGCGGAGACTGTCGAACCACTCGGTCTTCCCCCAGAGGAGGTTCGCTCCGAGCGGGATCTCTGCCTCGAAGTTGTCGGCCATGTAGACCTGGTCGCCGGTGAACACGATCGTCCCCTCGCCGTCGAGGTGGATCATCGTCCCGGTGAGTCCGGGGGTGTGCCCCGGGAAGCGGACGAACGCCAGATCCTCGAAGTGTCGCTCGCGGTCCTGATGTAGCACGTGCCAGTTCAGGTCGTGATCGAAGTCCTCGAGGATGTACGCGCCGCTGCCCTCGTCGGTCTTGGCGCTGTAGTAGGCGTACTTGAGTTCCGTCTCGTGGACAAAGACCGGGACATCCGTCCCGTCGAAGAACTCCAGGCCGCCGGCGTGGTCGAGGTGCAGGTGGGTCTGGAAGACGTAATCGATGTCGTCGATTCCGAACCCGGCCTCGTTCAGGTCGTCGTCGAGGCGATGCTCGTGGGCGTCGTAGGGATAAAACGCCTGTAACAATCCTTCGGGCCAGTGTCCCTCGAGGGCGTCGTGATGGGATCCGGTGTCCCAGAGGATCGTCCCCTCGGGGTGATCGATGACGAGACTCCAGACCGGGATTTCGCCGTAGTCGATGTCGGGATTCGGCTCGTCGTGCGTGCCGAGCACGTGGCCCTCCATCATGTAGTTCATGTCGACATCGAGACTGCCGCGATCGAGTACGTGAATGCTAGCGTCTACCATATGACACCACAGGTAAACGCCAACACAACGGCTAATAACGTTTCGGGAGGTGTATCGCTGTTAGTAACCGTTCGACGGTTGCAAGACTGCTATCCCGACGAAACCAGTCGCTCCCATGGAATATGATGGCGGGACAACTATAGTAGCCGAGACCCCTCGAAGGGGGAGTGTATTAGTATAGCAGTATTTGGTTTATGAGTTCGAAATGGGACGGGTGAATTGAGTCATCTCATAGTAACAGTTGGCTACAATCGACGTTTTTCGTAAAAGAAAACCGTCGTCAGACGACAATTTCGGACGGTTCAACGCCGAGATGAGCCGAACTCAAGATAGACACCGGACCCGAAATTCGACGAGACGGTCGAACGGTCGGTCGGCCGGACGGCCAGCGTCCGGTCACCGGGTGACGGGGTAAATCGACTCGAGGTAGGTCTCACGGACGCGGTCGCCCCAGTTGTGAGTGTAGGTATCGATCACGTCGCCGGCGACGTCGCCGCGGAGGTACTGGACAATCCCTCGATCACCGGTGCGATCCCGGAGATGCGTGGTGAAGAAGTGCCGGAAGTAGTGTGGCGTGACGTTCTCTCCTGTGCCGCCGCCGGTCCGGTACCAGCCGTACTCGCGAGCGTGCTTCTCGACGATATAGCGGACATCCGACGGTGTCAACCGCTCGCCCCACGACGACCCGGTATCGAGGAAGAGCGGCCGTGCCGTCGATATTGCGTCGGGGCGGATGGCTAGCCACTCGAGCAACGCCGCTCGAAGCTCGTCGTCCACGGGGACGACCGTCTCCCGCTTTCGCTTGTTCGAGGCCGTCCGTTCCTCGCCGTTGACGGCCGTTCCGCGGGCCGGCTCGGACGAGACGAACACCGACGAGGGTCGCCGTTCGAGGCCGACGCGGGGCTCCCATGCGAGGTCGAGTTCCGGCAACTCGAGGTGTAGGTCCCGCAGATCGAGGTTACAGCACTCGCCGACACGCATCCCCGTTTTGAGCAGAGTGACGATGACGGCCCGCTCGAGGGGATGAGCGATCGTTCCGACGAACGACTGCATTTCGCCCACCGAGATATCGCGTCTCGTCGGGTTCGTATCGATCGATTCGGACATCTCCTCCATGACGAGTGCCATCGGATTGTCGGCGAAGGCACCAACGCGGGCCATGTAGTCGTAGAATCGGTTGAGGTAGGAGGCATACGACGCGATCGTGCTGTCTTCGAACTCGTCGCGCAGCGAGTGAATCCAGGCCATACACTCCCGACGCTGGGCGTTCCCGACCGCTTCGACGTCGAACCGATCGGCGAGAAACGTCTCGAACCGGCGAAGCACCCGCTCGTAGGCCTCGAGCGTCCGTTCGCTCTTGCCGTGATAGCGCTGGTCGTCGAGGAAGTACGCGATCGGTTCCGTCACATCTGCCGGCGCGTCGCCGGTGGGTTCAGTCGCCATCGCCACCACCGTCGACGGTCGTGTACCCCCCGTGGCGTCCGCTGTATCGAATCCGATTGTTCGATTGCAGTTCCTCGAGCGTCTCGTCCAGTCGCGACTCGATGTCGTCGGAGACCGCCTCGAGCAGTTCGTCCCACGAATACGTGTCAGCGGAGAGGAGTTTGAGGACCTGCGTTTCGAGGGCGTTACCCCCAGGGTCTGGGTCCGGAGAATCGGGTTCCGCAGAGCCGGCCTCGAACCCGTTTCGTCCCGCCTGAACCATCGTTCGGACGAACTCGCTTTGACTCATATCGAGGTCGTCGGCGTGAGATTGCCACTCCGATTTCTGGTAGGCTGGGACATAGGTCTTGACAGATTTTCGAGAAGTGTCCCCTGAATCGCTCATACGCCGTCCATCAAACGCGATGATCTTCAATCTACCCATTATTTGAGCTAAGTATATTTATCTCAGCTAGCAGGGCCAATCAATCGCGGAATGCAATCCTACTATCGAAGATAAGTAACTACAGTGGTGATACGAGAGCAGATATTGAATTTTGCTGTGTGGGGCTATACTTTGAGATACAGAGATGATGAGCAGCTGAGTGGCCAAGACGCTTTCATCGCTCGTGGCGTCAAATCGTCGAGTGCCGACCGGCGAATGGAGTCGATTTTACGTACGTATCACGACTCGTTCGGCGACTATCGATCGGAAATGCAGTCCCGAATCGAACCTGCTCCAGCGACAACGCACTGGTCTCGTAGACGCCGCTCGCATTCGGCCGGATTTCGGTCTTTCTCTCTCCGGCGATAGCCTGCCGCTGCGCACAGAACGATCGACTCGACAGCGCGCTTCGGTTCCGAACGATCTACATCCGGTCGTCCAGCCGTGCCTCTCCGAGAGTTATAGTAGCCACTGAAAGTCAATGCACACCCGATCGCACGACGGCTGTGCGATCGGTGTGTAAATAGTTTCAGTTGTTACTATAGAACGTCGCGATCGCGAATTCACTCGAGTCGATACCCCCTTCGCACGTCTCCAGGAAAGAGGGGACCCTCTCAGTTTGCGGTGGACACCAGTACCATCGTATGGGGGTCGAGCGAGTCATCCGATCGCGTCCAGAGGCGGAGTCAGCACGGATTGGTCGCTTCGAGCGCGCTCTCTCAGCGAGATCCCCTCGATCACGGCCACCGAGTTGCGAGTTCAGCGTTGAACGATGACTGTTCTCCAGTCGACGCTGTGTCGAACCTCGGTATCGGCGTCGTCGACGAGCGATTTCACCGGTTCAGACCGGACACCGTAGCCATCGATACGCAAGCCGTTCCGGGCATCGACTATACTACCGACTGAAACGGTCACACACCGTTCCCATTCACATACCGATCACACAGCCGTCGTGCGAACGGGAAGCGACGTTCAGTGGCTGCTATGGTTCTGCCACTCTCTGTTGTCTGGCAGTGAGACTGCGGTACTCCTGCGAGTCGATTCCGATCCGCCTGTCGTGTCTCTCTCGGAGCCCTCTCAGTCAGACAGGGGGAAAGCCGTATGCGACTCGAGTCGGCTCATGACGGCGTGAACGGCGTTTAATCGGCTGGTAGCCTTGGATACGAACGTGGGTGCGATAGCACCTCACGGGACGCTGTGGGTCCCGAATTCGATACGTGTACTCGTTCGGCAAGCGATCTATTGTCCAGCAGAATTGT
>Ga0136577_1000102_pt1 | contig 39458 bp, 49 predicted proteins | sample AntDeeMetagen186_FD_104793 | JGI IMG/M metagenome (GOLD analysis project Ga0136577, IMG submission 104793) | Saline lake microbial communities from Deep lake, Antarctica - Metagenome #186 | ecosystem: Environmental > Aquatic > Non-marine Saline and Alkaline > Saline | place: Antarctica: Deep... | reverse complement strand
GCTTGCCGAGTGGTATCTGCGCGTCCGGAAATCCCAGTAACCAGCAGGTGTCTTAATGGGGATCAGTCACGTTGTTGACCGTCGCCTGAACGGTAAGAACAAGAGCGCCGTGAACCGCAACCGGTTCCTGCGGCGCTACCGCAGGCACATCAAGAAAGCGGTGTCTGAAGCCGTTCATAACCGCTCCATTACCGACATGGAGCAGGGCGAACAGGTCAGTATTCCGAACGAGGACATTCAGGAGCCGGTCTTCCACCATGGCACCGGCGGCGACCGCGAGATGGTGCACCCGGGCAACAAGGAGTTCGTGGCCGGGGACCGCCTGCCGAAGCCGCCTGGTGGCGGCGGGGGTGGCAGCGGCCAGGGCCAGGCCAGCGATCAGGGCGAAGGCATGGACGAGTTCGTCTTCCAGATCACCCAGGAAGAGTTCCTGGATTTCCTCTTTGACGACCTGGCACTGCCCTACCTGGTGCGCAAGAAGCTCAAGGACACCGCCTCCTTCCAGTATGTGCACGCCGGGTTCACCACCGACGGCACCCCAGCGAAGCTCAACGTGGTCCGCTCCCTGCGCAAGGCCTACGCCCGGCGCATCAGCCTGGCCGGCAAGCGCAAGCGGCGGATCAGGGACCTGGAACAGCAGATTGCGGACCTGGAAGCCCAGCCGGACACGGACGATCCCGCCTTCTCCAAGGAGCGCCAGATCGAGGATCTCCAGGAGGAACTGGGTGAGCTGCGCCGGCAGGTCAAGCGCATCCCCTGGATCGACGAAATCGACCTGCGCTACCGCCAGCACCGCAAGGAGCCCAAGCCCTCCACAAGCGCGGTCATGTTCTGCCTGATGGACGTCTCCGGCTCCATGACCCAGGTGCACAAGGACATTGCCAAACGTTTCTTCATCCTGTTGTACCTGTTCCTGCGGAAGAACTACAAGCGCATCGAGGTGGTGTTTATCCGCCACCACACCGCCGCCAAGGAAGTGGATGAAGAGGAATTCTTCTACTCCCGCGAGACCGGCGGCACCATCGTCTCCAGCGCGCTCAAGCTGATGCACCGCATCATCGAGGAGCGCTACCCCACCGAAGACTGGAACATCTACGCGGCCCAGGCCTCGGACGGCGACAACTGGAACGATGACTCCCCCATCTGCCGCCGGCTGCTCCAGGAGAAGATACTGCCGCTGGTGCAGTACTATTCCTATGTGGAGATCACGCCGCACGAACACCAGGCGCTGTGGCACGAGTACGAGAGCGTTCAGGAAGAATTCCCTGAAATTTTTGCCATGCAGCAGCTCACGGATGCCAGCGAGATCTACCCGATCTTCCGTGAACTGTTCGAGCAGAAAACGACCTGACAGGAGGCGGCCATGAGCAAACCCATCTCCAGCGACTCGGACTGGTCCTTTGAGCTGATCGACGAATACGACAGGGAAATTGCCCGGATTGCCGCCGACTTCGGCCTGGACACCTACCCCAACCAGATCGAGGTAATCAGCGCCGAGCAGATGATGGACGCCTACAGCTCCGTAGGCATGCCCGTGGGCTACCACCACTGGTCCTTCGGCAAGCAGTTCGTGCAGACCCAGAAGGGCTACCGGCGGGGCCAGATGGGGCTGGCTTACGAAATTGTCATCAACTCCAACCCCTGCATCGCCTACCTCATGGAGGAAAACACCATGATGATGCAGGCGCTGGTGATTGCCCACGCCAGCTACGGCCACAACTCCTTCTTCAAGAGCAACTACCTGTTCCGCACCTGGACCGATGCCAGCTCTATTGTCGACTACCTGATGTTCGCCCGGAATTACGTGGCGGAATGCGAAGAACGCTACGGGGTGGACGAGGTGGAAGCCATCCTCGATTCCTGCCACGCACTCATGAACCAGGGCGTGGACCGCTACAAGCGTCCGGCCCCGATTTCCGCCGAAGAAGAACGCCGGCGCCAGAAGGAGCGCGAGGAATACCGCCAACAGCAGGTCAACGACCTGTGGCGCACCATCCCCGAGATGGGCGGCGATGACGGCCCTGACGGCCCGCAGCGGCGCTTCCCGGCCGAACCCCAGGAGAATTTACTGTACTTCATCGAGAAGAACGCCCCGCTGCTCGAAACCTGGCAGCGCGAGCTGGTACGGATCGTGCGCAAGATCGCCCAGTACTTCTACCCGCAGCGCCAGACCCAGGTGATGAACGAGGGCTGGGCCAGCTTCTGGCACTACACCATCGTGCACCAGATGTACGAGGAAGGCCTGGTGGACGACGGCTTCATGCTGGAATTCCTGCAGAACCACACCGCCGTGATCTACCAGCCGCCGTTCGACAGCCCCTACTACTCCGGGCTCAACCCCTACACCCTGGGCTTCTCCATTTACATGGACCTCAAGCGGATGTGCGAGAACCCCACCGAGGAGGACCGCGAGTGGTTCCCGGACATCGCCGGCAGCGACTGGAAGCAGACCCTGGATTTCGCCATGCGCAACTTCAAGGACGAAAGCTTCATCCTCCAGTACCTCTCACCGAAGGTAATGCGCGATCTAAAGCTCTTCGCCATTGCCGACGAGGAAGGCGACGACGCCTACGAGATCAAGGCCATTCACGACGACCGTGGGTACCGGCGCGTGCGCGAGAAACTCGCCCGCCAGTACAACCTCAGCTACAAGGATCCGAACATCCAGGTCTGGAACGTGAACACCCGCGGCGACCGCTCACTGCTGCTGCGCCATACCCGGGTCAACGGCATCCCCATGGCCGAGGAAACGCAGGACGTGCTCAAGCATGTGCACCGACTCTGGGGCTTCGACGTGATCCTTGAGAGCATGGACAACGGCGAGGTGGCGGAACGCTACCGGGTTCCGCCCGATTCCGACAGCCGCAATACCGCCGCCTGATCAGAACGAAACCGACAGGCCGCCAATAAGGCCGAAGTTACCATCGTAGAAATCCGCCTCGACCAGGACATGGATGTCCTGCTGCCAGTGGTACCGCCCGGTGGCTGTGAAGCCCAGATAATCCATATCCCCGGTGATCAGTCGTGCCGATGCGCCAATCTCGAGGTCCCGGTGCACCTGGCGGCGGATCCCGCCGCGCAGCCCGGGCGCGATATCGTCCGTGCTGACCTCATAACAATCTTTTCTAAACCGCCCAGCTCCCCCAACTGTAACCGTCTCGCAGTCCTCACTCTGAATATCCTGATATTCCGCGGTTACCCCCGCCCAGGCATCCGTGCGATGATCCAGCGGGTGGCGGTAACCGGCCCCCGCATGCAGCGCGGTCACTTCCACATCGCCGGCCAGGGCCTTGAAGCCCGCGAACGCAAAGTACTCCGTATTGAGAGCCTTGCTCGCCCGCAGATCCGCCCCGATGACCGGTTCGCTCTCGAAGTTCGGATAAAGTGCCACGCCGCCTTCGAACAGGGAATAGTCAGGCCCCTGCGCCAGGGCCGGCATTGCCGTCACCAGCAGTAGAGAGCACACGAAAGTCACGCCAAGCCTTTGGATCACTGGCACCTTCTCCTTTCAATATTGTCTGTACTGGACCAACTCTAGGCCACATAGGCCTGGCGTAAAAACTTGAAAGCCAAGACCACGCACTGGATCACACTCCAGAAACCCGATCGCCGGCTTCATAACGTCGGCCATTCCGGCACACGGGCTTACAGGGCTACTCCACTGGCCCAGGGGCCCAGCAGGGAATATGGAGAGGTTATTGAGGCGATACGTTGGAGTGGGAGGCGGTAGCGCGGACAAATCCGCCCGGACTACCGCAATCCCTGACCCGGATCAGAAATAGAAATTAAACATCACATTTGCCGTACCCAGCGTAACCTGGGTATCGCAGTTGCGGCACCCCCTGTCGCCAACCTCCGCGCCAATCTGGCCACTGACGGATACGGCATCGGTTATCATGGCCTCAGCACCGAAGAAGCCGCCCATACCGAAACCGGTATCATCCTGGTTGATAATGCCAACAGCAGCGCCAGCATAGGGGCGGAGATTGTTGGAAATATTGTCAAGGTATAAGCGGGCACCACCGCCAAAGCCGATCGCGGTATCCGCATTGCCGCCCGGATCCGCGATCGCGGCATACGCGTAGGGCATGAGCTGGTCGTTAACACGCATACCGACCATGTACTGCGGAGCGGTCGCCGATACCTGATTCAGTGAGCCGGTCAAGGCTGAAGCGCCAAAGGGGTTAAAGCCCAGCATCAGCTTACTATCTCCCTCAGACTGGGCAGAAGCGGCGCCCGAGATCAGCATTACGGAGGCTGCCGTGGCAGTAACCAGTGTTTTTTTGATTCTCTGGGTTTTCATAATTGACATCCTTAGTCCTAATTAGTGAAGGCATCCAGGGACAGGAAAGTCCGAATCCTGTCCCTCAATTCAGGGGTTAACATACTGATATTGCCGATTACAGACGGCAGCTGCATTTTGTGTGTTTTTGTAAAGCGCTTCAAGTACTGTTGCGTCTCAGGACAGCCAGCGCCGCATCACTGGTGTAAAACCGCTCCAGACGGCGCCTGAGCATTGCTTCAAGCACCCCGTTATCATGCAGCGCTTCAAGTACATCCGGCAAGACGGCTTCCAGTTCGATCATAACCGTTGCCCGGTCGATATTGAATTCCTGAAGTAATGATGCAAGCCGGTAGTCACCGTATTGTTCAAAGAGTCGGTCCACTACGGTTTCATAGCAGTGACGGAAATACTCCGTCCGGCGGAACGACAGCCAGAAGTCATACCCCATCACCACGAACTCACTCCACTCAACTTCACCCAGCCCGTTCTGCAGCGTATCCAGAGACTTGCCGGAAAAGCTGTCCCAGGCATCCATGATGCCGGCCTTGAGCTCCTCATCGGTCAGGTTTTCACTGAGGAAATCGGCGCTGTCCTTGACGAACTTCTCAACGTTGCGGGCAATATAGCTCTTGATGCTCTTCTCCCAGACCTCATCCAGTCCGGAGACCGCCTTGTTGAGCATGCGGGAGCTGAATTTCAGAGCGGAACTCACCCCGGGAATCCGCCGGCTGAGCAGGTTCTCCTCGTACACGTACCGGACAATAGCCTCAAAGGTCAGGTTGGCCACCAGGTCCTTGTAGACGGGTTGTTCCAGCATCCGGTCAATCAATTCCTCGCGCTGCTCCTTCAACAACAGCAGTTCATCCACGAAGCCCTCAATACGGTCCCGGCTGATGATATCCGCCGGGGTCGCCTGCTGGTGAAAGGGCTGGCTGACCAGATGGTTCGTGAACGCCGCCGCCATCTCCGGAACAATGGCGGGGATCTCCCGTTCCACCGTCTGTCGGGCAATGATCGCCTTGACCGTCTCCGGCCCCACCAGCTCACGCAGGGTTACCGCATCCGTAGCCTCCAGCAGAATATCCAGGTCCCGGCCCAGTTCATCGAGAACCCGGTCCCGCGAAAAATGCTCAAGCTCATGCTGAACATGCTGCTCCAACAACCTGTCCGCCAGCTGGCGTGCCTCGTCCTTTGTCATGCTGTCTCCTCCCGGAGAACTCGCTTGCATATTTGGGTATTGCCGGCCAGTTTACAGCTCAGGGCCAGCATCCCGTCCATGCCGCTGCGCCCCGCAATAACGTCAGCGGGGCCGCAAATCGACGCAAGCAGCATACAGCATCCCGTGCAATTGACAGATTTACCCGCAAAGACTATACATTCCGACAGGTAGTGGGGGGTGGGTTCCCCGACGAATTTCCACCGAGACGAGGCGTGACAATGAACCGAATCCTGCCCGGACTGGCAATGGCGACAGCACTGTGTTCCTTTCAAGTGGCAGCTGCTGACAATTACGAATACCCCTATACCGGCGTTGCCGGAGGTTCAGCGGAAATCGCCGACCTGTGTGATGGGCAGGGTTCCGGGTGTGATGACAGCGCCACCTTTTACCGCGTTTACTCGGGGGCGCGCCTTCTACCCTTCTTTGGATTCGAGGTGGGATATACCCATATCGATGACATGGGCACCAGTGCCGACACGGTCAGCCCGAGGGGCATTGACCTGACAACACTGTTTCACCTGCCCATGGGCAACCGCATGGATATCTTTGCCAAAGCCGGGGCGTTTTTCTGGGATACTGAAGTCAGCGGTACCGATGAGCAGGGAACTGATTTCCAGACAGGGGTTGGTGTCCGCTTCGGCATTACCGAATCCATTTCGCTGCGTGCCGATTATGACTACGTCCCCGAGTTCGGGAACAGCACCATTGGCTCCGAGGAAATGCAGAAGATATCGGGCGCCGTTGAGTTCCATTTCTGATCCATCTCGGTTTCTCCCCATAGCAATCCGCCCAGCCCCTGAACGAGACTGCCCCACCGTGGTGCATTAAAGGAGGCAGTCTGTGGTTCAAGGGATAAAAAACCGCTTTCCGGATCTTGGTGTCCTCGCCCTGCTGTGGTTCGCGGGGCTTTACATGCGCCTGCCCATACTGGTCGCACCCCCACTGTCTCCGGCCATCGCGGATGAGCTGGCCCTGAGCCAGACACACATCGGGGCACTCACCACCCTTCCCGTCTTCATGCTGGCGCTCGGGGCGTTGATGGGCTCGCTCCTTATCATGCGCCTCGGGGCGCGTAATGCGCTCATCCTTGCACTCGTCGTGGTCGCATTTGGTTCCGCTGCGCGGGGCCTTGCCCACACCCCCACAACACTGCTGGTCTTCAGCGGGCTGATGGGACTCGGCATTGCCGTCATGCAGCCGTCACTGCCCGCACTTCTCCCCCGCTGGCTGACACCACCACGAATCGCCCTGGGAACGGCCTGCTACATGAACGGCATGCTCATGGGGGAGTTCACCGGTGCCGGCCTGACCCTCCCGCTGATCATGCCCCTGACCGATGACAGCTGGCGAGCGACGCTGGCCGTCTGGTCCCTTCCGGCACTGATCGTCGCTATGGCGCTGACGATTCCGCGCCGGGATTACGGAGAAAAAAGCACAAGCACTCAATGGCTCCCGGAACTGCGCGATCCGCTGATGTGGAAGCTGGGTTTCCTGCTCGGCGGAACCGCCTCCCTGTTCTTCGGCACCAATGCCTATATGGCCAGTGTCCTGGAACAGCGGGGGGAACTTGAGCGGCTGGATACCACCCTGTTCCTGTTCAACCTGGCCCAGGTAGGGGCGTCAGTCCTGATGCTGCTCATGGCCCGCCACTGGGTCGCCCGCCGCAGCCCCGTCATCGCGAGCGCGGGCATCAGTGTCGCTGCCATGCTGGGTTTCCTGCTGCTTGAAGGCTGGCCCGGTGTGGCGTTTGCCGTGGCCATGAGTTTCTTTGCCGGCGTTCTGCTGATCCTGATCGTCGCCCTGCCGCCACAGCTGGCGGACAGCGGCCACGCCGGCCGGCTCTCCGCGGGCAACTTCACGATCGGCTATACCCTGGCCTTCTTTGTGCCCCTACTGGGTGGTGCGCTGGCCGACGTCACTGGGAACAGCCTGGCCGCTGTGTGGCTGATTCTCGCCTTCGCAGCCACGACCGTGCCCATTGCGCTGGGACTAAAGCTTCCCGACTGACGCCCGGGTCAGGCCAGTTTGGCGCCATTGGGCACCGGCTTGTCCGGAATCGCCAGCGCAATGGCACCGTCATCACGGTGCAGCCCTGTCACCAGGCACTCGGACCGCATCGGGCCGATCTGCTTGGGCGGGAAATTCACCACCGCCAGCACCTGCCGGCCCTCCAGCTCCGCGCGCTCATAAAGGTCCGTAATCTGGGCGCTGGATTTCAGAACACCCAGCTCGGGCCCGAAATCCACGGTCAGTTTGTAGGCCGGCCGCCGCGCCTCCGGGAAATCCTCGACGCTCACGATGGTGCCGGCGCGGATCTCCACCCGGGCAAAGTCATCCCACCCAATGGTTTCCATTACATCCTCCGTTTCAACAGGTAGCACATCGCGGAAAGTATAGCGGCAAGCGCCGTTTTGCCCATAGCGGCCCCATGCGAGACAATCGCCCCTCCCAATGAACAGTGGAGATCCACCATGCGCCTGCTGCCACGCCTCCTCGCATCCATACTGCTTGCAGCCGCCCTGAACGGCATCGTTCATGGGGCCGAACAGGACGGTCTGGCGACCAAAGACGCCATCAGCGAGAAAACCCGTATCTTCATGGAGCGTCTCGACGAGGGCCGAATCCTGGCCGCCTACAAGGCAATGAAGGCCGTGCTCGGCGTGGACACGGAGCCGTTCATGGAGGATGCCGAGAAGGCCCGTAAATTCTTCGGACAGGTCCGGGAACGGGTCGGCGAGCCCCTGGGCGCAACACGGGTGAAACGCGAATCCATAGACGACCATTTCCACCGCCAGAGCTACCTGCAGACGTTCGAATCCGCCGCCCTGCACTGGCAGTTCACCTTCTACCGGCCCGCGGACGAATGGGTACTCGTGGGCGTGAGTTATTCCACCAACCTTGACCCCCTCTATCAGCGCGATTAAGCGAGCCCATGCGGGATCAGGTATAATAGGTGACAAAACCATCAATACCTGACAAAAATACTCAGGTATTGTACAATAGGCGTAAATCCCGGGGAGTTCCTGTGTCGTAAAGAAAGGAACTCAGATCCACATCAAACGGAGTCGCACCCATGGCGGAAACCAACAAGCCTGAAGATTTTGTAAGGCACGAATACGAGGCCGGTTTTGTGACCGACATCGAGGCGGATACGTTTGAGCCGGGTCTCGACGACGACGTGATCCGCCGACTCTCCGAGATCAAGGGAGAGCCGGACTGGATGCTCGAATGGCGCCTGGAAGCCTATCGCAAGTTCCAGGAAATGACCGAGCCGAACTGGCAGAAAGTCAGCTTTGACCCGGTGGATCTGCACTCAATTTCCTACTACTCTGCGCCCAAGAAGGACAGCGACAGACCCCAGAGCCTGGACGAAGTGGACCCGGAACTGCTGCGCACCTATGAAAAGCTCGGCATCCCGCTGCACGAACAGAAAGCCCTCGCGGGTGTGGCCGGCGCCGGCGCACCGGCAGAAACTGAAGCCGAGAGCGGCGGCGGTGGCGCCTACAGCAACGTCGCCGTGGACGCGGTCTTCGACTCGGTATCCGTGGTCACCACCTTCAAGGAAAAGCTCGCCGAAGCCGGCGTCATCTTCTGCTCCATCTCGGAAGCCCTCCGCGAGCATCCGGAACTGGTGAAGAAATACCTGGGCTCCGTGGTGCCACGTGGCGACAACTATTTCGCCTCCCTGAACTCCGCGGTCTTCAGTGACGGCTCCTTCGTGTACGTACCCAAGGGCGTCAAATGCCCGATGGAGCTTTCAACCTACTTCCGCATCAACGCCGAAAACACCGGCCAGTTCGAGCGCACACTGATCATCGCCGACGAAGGCGCCTCCGTCAGCTACCTCGAAGGCTGCACCGCGCCCCAGCGCGACGAAAACCAGCTCCACGCCGCCGTGGTCGAACTGGTAGCCCTGGACGACGCAGAGATCAAGTACTCCACCGTCCAGAACTGGTACCCCGGCGACGAAAACGGCAACGGCGGCATCTTCAACTTCGTCACCAAACGCGGCATGGCCCAGGGCAGAAACTCCAAGATCTCCTGGACCCAGGTCGAAACCGGCTCCGCCGTCACCTGGAAATACCCCAGCTGCGTGCTCAAGGGCGACAACAGCGTGGGCGAATTCTACTCGGTAGCACTGACCAACAACTACCAGCAGGCCGACACCGGCACCAAGATGATCCACATCGGGAAAAACACCCGCAGCACCATCATCGCCAAAGGCATCTCCGCCGGCCACAGCGACCAGAGCTACCGCGGGCTGGTGAAACTCCAGCCCACCGCCAAAGGGGCCCGGAACTTCACCCAGTGCGACTCACTGCTGATCGGGGACAAGTGCGGCGCGCACACCTTCCCCTACATCGAAAGCAAGAACAAAGACGCCACCGTCGAACACGAAGCCACAACCTCCAAGGTGAGCGACGAACAGATGATGTTCTGCCGCCAACGCGGCATCGACCCGGAACAGGCGGTATCCATGATCGTGAACGGCTTCTGCAAAGAAGTCTTCAAGGAACTCCCCATGGAATTCGCGGTGGAAGCCGGCAAACTACTGGAAGTAAGCCTGGAAGGCTCGGTGGGCTAACACAAAACCCACTGGCGGGCCGCTCGTAACTTAAAGCCAGTCAGCGAGCCGCAAACAATTTGAACAAGGTGGGTGGGGTACTGCTCCCCGGGAAGCTCCGGAGCCATGGATGGCGGAGGCGCAGCGTACATGGACGTATTTACAGCGATTCCCGGGGAGCAGTACCCCACCCACCGCCGACACAGAATTCAACAGACTAATTGTTTCAGAATCTGACAGACAGAGAGCACCAACAAATGCTGAGCATCAAAAACCTCCATGCCACCGTAGAAGGCACCCCCATACTCAAGGGCATCAACCTCGAGATAAAACCCGGCGAAGTCCACGCCGTCATGGGCCCCAACGGCTCCGGCAAAAGCACCCTGGCCCAGGTCCTCGCCGGCCACGACGCCTTCGAAGTCACCGCAGGCGAAGTCCTGTTCGACGGTGTAAACCTGCTCGACCTGGAAGTGGAAGAACGCGCCCTCGCCGGCCTCTTCCTCGCCTTCCAGTACCCGGTCGAAATCCCCGGCGTCAGCAACCTCCAGTTCCTGCGCACTGCCCTCAACACCCGGCGCAAGCACAACGGCGAAGAGGAACTCGACTCCGTCTCCTTCATGAAGCTGGCCAAGGAAAAAGCCAAGCAGGTCGACATGAGCCCGGATTTCCTCAAGCGCGGCGTCAACGAAGGCTTCTCCGGCGGCGAGAAAAAGCGCAACGAAATCCTGCAGATGCTGATGCTCGAACCGCGCCTGGGCATCCTGGATGAAACCGACTCCGGCCTCGACATCGACGCCCTTAAGGTTATCGCCAACGGCGTCAACAGCATGCGCTCCGAGGACCGCTCCTTCATCGTCGTCACCCACTACCAGCGCCTGCTCGAACACATCGTCCCGGACGTCGTCCACGTCCTCGCCGACGGCAGGATCATCAAGACCGGCGGCAAGGAACTGGCCCTGGAACTCGAAGAACACGGCTACACCGGGCTCGGCATTGACGATGCCGAAGCCACCGGCTGAAGGAGGATTCGATGACACTGGCCCATAAAACACCCCAGGTCACCCTCGAGCCGGCCTTCACGCCCGAGGGTGGACAACTGCTCCCGCAGCCGCTGCGTCACCTGCGCGACATCCGCAGCAAGGCGCTCACGGAAATGGTGCTGCCCAACCGGCGCACGGAGAACTGGAAGTACTCCAGCAAGCACCTGAAGCTCGACGAGAGCCTGGCACCACTGACCCAGGGTTCCGGCATGGCCGTAGGCCGGGCCGTGGAAGGCGCCTACCGGGTCGTCATCCGCAACGGCGTTGTGGATAGCGAAAGCAGCGTCCTGCCCGACCAGAAGGGCGTGGACATCCAGCGCTTCGCGGACCTGGACGAAGTTACCGCCCAGAGCGTGGCGCGCCGGCTCGATACCAGCATCGACAACTCGACGACCCAGATCGCCGCACTGAACACCGCGCGCATCGAGGACGGGCTTCTGATCCGGCTCGCGCCGGACACCAGCGTAGACAAGCCGATCTACATCCAGTGCGTCACCGACGCCCAGCAGAGCGGCTCCAACTACCCGCGCGTGCTGGTTGAGGCTGGCAGTGGCAGTAAGATGACGCTGGTCGAGGAGTACCTCTGCGAAGGCGGCGAGCCCGTGCTGGTGGACGCGGTCACCGAGATGACCCTGGAGAGCAACGCCAACGTCACCTACATCCGCCTGTGCATGGAACCGGACAATGTCCGCCACGTTGGCGCGACAGGCGTGCGCATGGCGGATGGCACCAACCTGGACAGCCATGCCATCGGTTTCGGTGGCGACCTGCGCCGGCACGACCTGCAGGTACGCCTGGAAGGCGAGAACGGCTTCTGCCGCCTCAATGGCATCGCCCTGACCCAGAACCGCCAGCACTACGACAACCACACCGCCATCGAGCACGTGGTGCCCCATTGCGACAGCGAGGAAACCTATCGCTGCCTGGCGGGCGATAAGTCCCACGCGGTCTTCAACGGGCGCGTCCACATCCACCGCGATGCCCAGCAGTCCCACGCGGACATGAACAACAAGAACCTGCTGTTGTCCACGAACGCGGAGATCGACACCAAGCCCGAGCTTGAAATCTACGCCGACGACGTCACCTGTGCCCACGGGGCAACCATCGGTCAGCTCGACGAAGCCTCGCTGTTCTACCTGATGGCCCGGGGCGTGGACCGCAAGACGGCCGCCTCCATGCTCAGCATGGCCTTCGTGCACGAACTGGTCGACCAGGTACCGCTCGAGGACGTGCGTGACGTGGTGAATGCGCGGCTGAGCCAGTTTATCGAGGCACGTTTCGAGGAAGCGAAGGCATGAACGAAGCTGCAGCCCGGACACCCCAGATGCTGGACACGGAACAGGTCCGCCGGGACTTCCCGGCGCTCAACCAGAGCGTGAACGGCAAGCCGCTGATCTACCTGGACAACGCCGCCTCGGCCCAGAAACCCGAGGCGGTGCTGGACGCCATGGACCGCTACTACCGCGAGTCCCACTCCAACGTCCACCGGGGTGCCCACACGCTGGGTGACCGGGCCACCATGGCCTTCGAGGGCGCGCGGGAAACGGTGCGCGGATTTCTCAACGCCAACAGCATCAGCGAGATCGTCTGGGTGCGCGGTGCCACTGAGGGCATCAACCTGATCGCCAATGGCTTCTATGACCGGCTGGGCCCCGGTGACGAGATCCTGATCTCGCACATGGAACACCACGCCAACATCGTGCCCTGGCAGATGCTGGCACAGAAAACCGGCGCCACCCTCAAGGTGATTGCCGTAACCGACGAGGGTGAACTGGACCAGCAGAGCTTCCGGGAACAGTTGTCCGAGCGCACCGCCGTGTTCGCCATCACCCAGGTCTCCAACACCCTGGGCACCATCAACCCGATCACGGACATGATAGCGGCGGCCAAGAAAGCGGGTGCCTTTACCATCGTCGACGGCGCGCAGGCCGTGCCCCATCTGAGCGTGGATGTCCAGGCGCTGGGCTGCGACTTCCTGGTGTTCTCGTCCCACAAAGTATTCGGCCCGACTGGCATCGGTGTGGTCTACGGGCGCGAGGCACTGATGCACGACTGGCCCGTCTACCAGACCGGCGGTGAGATGATCCACCGGGTGAGCTTCGAGGGCACCAGCTTCCAGAACTCGCCGTATCGCTTCGAGGCGGGTACACCGGCTATTGCCGAAGCCATCGGCCTGGCCGAGGCCATCCGCTACCTGGACGGACTCGGGCGCGAGGCCATCGAGGCCGCCGAAATGACCCTGCAACAGCGTATCCTGGCGTGGACCGCTGACTTCCCGGGCCTGCACCCGATCGGCACCAGTAACAACAAGGTCCCGGTCCTGTCCTTTACACTGGACGGGCTGCATCCGAGCGACGTGGGAACCCTGCTCGACCAACAGGGGATTGCCATCCGCACGGGGCATCACTGCACCATGCCGCTCATGGAGCGCTTCGCGATCCCGGGTACTGCCAGGGCCTCGTTTGCGTTCTATAATACGGTGGAAGAGGTGGATACATTCTTCCAGGGACTGCAGAAAATTCAGCGTCTGTTTGCGGAATAAGGAGGCAAGCATGACCACGGAAACCGTAACACCCCAGAATGGCGTCAGCATGACGCCGACCGCCATTGAACACGCGCGCGGCCAACTCCGGAAAAACCCGGACATGGCCGGCATCCGCCTGGGCACGAAAAAAAGCGGCTGCTCCGGCTTCAAGTACATGACCGACTTCGTCGCGGAGCCGGGCAGTGATGACCTGGCCTTCCAGGTGGCGGAAGACGTCACCGTCTACGTCAGCCACCAGGACCTGCCGATGATCAGCGGCACCGAGGTCGATTTCATTACCGAAGGCGTCAACAGCACCTTTGAATTCCGCAACCCCAACGCCAAGGCCGAGTGTGGCTGTGGCGAGAGTTTTGCGGTCTAACAGACAGTACAGGCTCGAACATGCAGGATCGTGAAGTTGTCGTGACCCAGCGCGACGTGGAAGCCAAGCTGGTTCCCTCCGGAACGACCATCCAGATTCCGGAAGGCACCTTTGTCACCCTGACCCAGGCCCTGGGCGGCAGCTTCTCCGTGGCCGTCAACGGCAACCTGGCCCGCATCGACGGCAAGGACTCGGACGCCATCGGCAAGGAAGTCCCCCGGAGCCAGTTCGAGACCCCAAGTGACGGTTCCATCAACGAGGACCAGGTCTGGGAAGCCATTCAGACCTGTTACGACCCGGAAATTCCCGTTAATGTTGTGGACCTGGGGCTGATCTACGACTGCAAGGTCTGGGGCGACAGCGAAGGCAACCATGCCTACATCCTGATGACGCTCACAGCGCCAGGCTGCGGCATGGGCCCGGTGATCGCCGACGACGTCAAAAGCAAGGTGGAAGCCGTTCCCAACGTGGACGACGTGGAAGTGGAACTGACCTTCGACCCGCCCTGGAGCAGCGAGATGCTGACCGACGAAGCCAAGCTGGAACTCGGATTGCTATGACAACATCCACAGAAGCCTTCACCAACACCCAACTGGGTACCGAGCTTACGGTTGAAGAGATCCTGGACGGTTTCGAGCTGCTCGACGACTGGGAAGAGCGCTACGCCTACATCATCGACCTGGGCAAGAAACTGCCGCCCTTCCCCGACGAGGAACGCCGGGAAGAGAACTACGTCCACGGCTGCCAGAGCCAGGTCTGGCTGATCCACCACATGGATCCGGAGACCGGCCGCCTGTACCTGCTGATCGACAGCGACGCCATGATCGTCCGAGGCCTGGCGGCCATCATCATGACCGCCTTCAACGCCCGCACGCCGGGCGAGCTGCTCAAGGTCGACATCGAGTCGATCTTCCAGGAGCTGGACCTGATGCGTCACATCTCCCCCACCCGCGGCAACGGCCTGCGCGCCATGGTCGGCAGGATTCAGAATGTCGCCCAGGCCGAGGCGGCCTGAGGCACCACTACCCCACGTAACCAAGGTAAGGGTGGGGGATGCATTTGTAAAAACTTGTTTCCACACCGTTTTTCAGCTGGAATGATTCAGGGTAACCGCTATTCTGTGATCAGACTCACAACCAGTTTTTCCCTCACGTATAACGGTGACCATCATCATGACCCCGCACCAGCATTCCACCCTGTTCCGTCAGTCCCGACTCACTCTGGCCGTTGCACTCGTAGCCGCTACGGCCACATCAGTCCATGCCGCACCACCGGCCTTCCAGGACGTCCGTGCTCTCGGCATGGGCGGCACAGGTGTGGCAGCGGCAAGACCCAGCGGTGCCGCCCTGTTCAACCCATCCCTCCTCGCGGCCGATCACAGCGGCTGGAACGACGGTTTTGCCATGACACTGCCATCCATCAACGCGCGCGTCGCCGAGAATGACGAGGTAGTGGACGACATCGACCGCATCCAGAACACGCTCGATGAACTCCAATCCGCGATTAACGGGCTCGATATCAACCCTGATTCCACGGACATTAAAAACGTCCAGGACCAGTCCCAGCAGCTTGCAGAGCAGTTGCGCGGGATCGATCAGGAAGCCACGCGCGGCGACCTGGGCGCCGGCACTTTATTCGCCATTCCATCAAAGCAGCTCGCGGTCGGTCTGCACCTGAACGCTCAGCTGCGGGCCACAGTTCAGGGTCAGATTGACGACAATGATACTGGCGCTCTCGAGGATGTCGCAACGCTCGACCCCGAAGCGGCAACCCGAAGCGATATCGAAGACGAACTCGATCCCATCTATAACAGCAACACTGGTGAATTTGACGGAATTGAGTCCGAAGGTCGAGTACTCGCCAGCGCCGTTTCCGAGATTGGGCTGAGCCTGGCACGGCGATTCAACATCCAGGGTCATGACGTCAACATCGGCGTCACTCCCAAGATGGTGCAGATGCGGACCTTCGATTACGTCCAGAACGTCAACGAGTTTGATGAGGACGACTTCGATGCTACCGACTACGAAACTGACGATACCCACTTGAACCTGGATATCGGCGCCAGCACGCAACTCGGCGCTGAAGACCAATGGCGGGTGGGCGCGTCCGTACGCAACCTGATCCCACAGACTCTGAAAACCGTGGAAAAGAACAACAGCCCCTTCTACGGCCAGGAAGAAATGAAGCTGGATCCGCTCGTCACTGTCGGTGTCGCCCACACCAGCAGCTGGCACACGCTCACCGCGGACCTGGATCTGACCAAGAATGAGGGCATCGGCCCGACTGGCGACCAGCAGTTCGTCTCTGTTGGTGGTGAGTTCAACGTCTACGACTGGGTCAACGTCCGCGCCGGCGCGCGCCAGAACCTGGCCAGTGACACCGGCCAGGACGGCATTGAAGAGGAAACCCAGTACACCGCCGGCCTGGCGCTCTCACCCTGGGCACTGCGGGTGGAACTGGGTGCGCTCGTCAGCAGCGAGGAAGTGGGTGCCGCGGCCGAGCTCGGAATGTCCTTCTGACTACATGGAGATGCTGCGCCCACCGTCCACGTTGATGATCTGACCGTTGACGTAAGGCGCATCGCACACCAGCCATGCCACCGCACCGGCAATATCGCCTGCCTCGCCGGTACGGTGCATCGGCACCTTCTTCAGTAACGCCTGCTTCGCCCCATTATCCAGTCCAGACTCATTCTCCGGCCAAAGCACTGCTCCGGGGGCTACGCCGTTAGTCCGGATGCCCGGGGCAAGATCACGTGCCCAGGAACGGGTCATTGATGCCAGGGCCGCCTTGGTGGCGCTGTAGACCGGGTGATCCGCCAGGGGACGTTCTGAATAGATATCAATCAGATTCACGATACAGCCACCCTGAAGCTTCAACTCCTCCACCAGGTGCTCGACCAGAAGCACTGGCGCCCGCAGGTTGGTATTCACCAGGCGATCCCAGTCATCCAGTCGCAGCTCACCCGTTGGCGTTGGAAAGAAGACCGACGCGTTGTTTACCAATACATCAAGCCGAGACCAGTAATCCGCAGCCTGGCCCGCCAGCTGCTGGATTTGGTCCGGGTCCGTCAGGTCGGCCTGGAACGCAACCCCCGAGCCGGGGCGCTGCTCATTGAGCTCTGCCACCAACGCATCCGCCTCATGCTGGCGACTCCGATAATGCACAACCACCCGGTAATCCCGCGCATGCAGGGCCCTGGCCGTTGCAGCACCGAGTCTATGGGCAGCACCGGTTACCAGTGCTACTCCCGTGTTCTCTAACATGATCGCCCCCTATTCCACGCTCTGTGAGTACGACCTTCCATGGTCCTTGATTAATCATTTAGGATCTTTCATTCCCGTTAGTTGGTCGGCTTGGTCAATCAGGTACTCAGCAGCCTCATCCGCAGCAAAAGTCTGGACCTTCCCCTGATCAACATCATTGAAGCCTTCCTGTACAGCATCCCTTAATTGCCCGATACGGATACGGTACTGTGCTTCCGATTCCTCCACCATGCGAAGCCCCGCCCGCAATACCTCACTCGCGTTCTGATAGCGCCCGGAATTCACCAGATGCTCTATCAACTCCGAGTGATGCTCAGTCAACACCACGTTTCTAGTGGCCATATCAATCACCTAACAAGCTTAATTGGCATATACTGCCATCATACAGCAGGACTTTCACTGCACGGAAGTGCCGGGAGACTTTATGTTTTCAGCAACATCACGGATGCACCTGAGCCGCTCACGCTGGATGGCCTCGCCCAATGCCTTGCCCTTATAGCCCTCTGCCATCAATGCCTTAGGGTCCACCTGGCTGGCCTGTTCGCGGGCTTGTGCGAGTGTTCCTGTCCATTCAGGGGAGATGCCAACTGATTCCAGCACTAGCAGGATCCGTTCGAACCGTTCGGGCCGCCGCCAGCCATCGCCTTCATCGATCAGAGCCTGGATCTGTTCGGCGGAAGGACTGCTGTAAGCGAAAAACCGTTCAAGAAGCGTCCCCGATGCCACGGCCAGCTCCTTGCAGTCATTGGGCACCTTCATGCGGCTGTTCAACGCATCACGCTCATCGGGACCAAGGCCGGCAACAAGGGCCGCATAGCGGACCGCGGTATCATCACTGCGTTGCGCCGCCCGTTCAAGATGATTGAGGGGCTCGCGCCCTTCCCTGGCAAGCAGTGCGGCAACTTCCGGCATCACCACCGCCAGGGCGCCACAGGCATCCAGAACCTCAAAATAGACCGTTGGCGCCTTCTCATGAAGGGCGCGGCGGGTTTCCTGCCAGACGCGCTCGGCCACCAGGTGGTCAGCCTCCCCATCGGCCACCATGCGCTTCATCAGTGCCATGGTGTCGTCGGCTACCTGGAACCCCAGGGGCGCAAAGCGGGCGGCGAAGCGAGCGGTGCGGAGGATGCGCAGGGGGTCTTCCGAAAAGGCACTGGAGACATGGCGAAGTTGTCGGTTTTCCAGATCCTGCCGGCCACCGAAGGGATCAACCACCTCCCCATCAACCGATTTCGCCATGGCATTGATGGTCAGATCCCGGCGCTGAAGGTCCTCTTCCAGGGTTACATCCGGGGAGGCATGCACCGTAAAACCATGGTAGCCGTGTCCTTGCTTGCGCTCGGTACGGGCGAGCGCATATTCCTCGTGCGTCTCCGGATGAAGGAACACCGGAAAGTCCGCCCCCACCTGCTTGAAACCTGCATCCAGCATCTCCTGAGGTGTAGCCCCGACCACCACCCAGTCCCGGTCTTTTACGGGAATCCCCAGAAGGGCATCGCGGACTGCGCCACCTACCAAGTACTCCTTCACTTAGGCCCTCTTGCCTTCAACGATGCCAGATCCGTCGTCGCCGTCTCGCCCGCTTCATAACGCTGACGACGCTCCCGCAGCACACGCCCGTGCCAATCCGGTGTTTCCGGAGGCACCTCGCCTTCATTCAACGAGGCCCAAAGCTCCTCCATGGCACGGATCTTTTCGATGGGGCTCATGTTCTTGGTATCCAACATTGGAATGTTCCTCCTGGCTATTGAGCCAGTATAAGCGCCTACTCCGCTCCCTCAAACCCCAGCTGCCGCCAGGCCTCGTACACCACAATGGACGCCGCGTTGGACAGGTTCAGGCTGCGCCGTTCCGGCCGCATGGGAATGCGCAGGCAGTGGCCTTCCGCAAGGGAACCGAGCACGGCATCGGGCAGGCCCCGGGTTTCGGGGCCAAACAGGAGAGTGTCGCCGGGCTGGAAGGCGGCCTGGTGGTGGCCGGTGCTGCCCTTTGTGGAAATACCGAATACCCGCGCGGGATTCACGCCGGACTCGGCCAGAAAGGTCTCATAGTCCGCATGCACCCGCAGGCTGGCGAACTCGGAATAGTCCAACCCGGCCCGCCGCATCCGCCGGTCATCCAGGGTGAACCCCAGTGGCCGGATCAGGTGCAGGCTGAAGCCGGTATTGGCCGCCAGGCGGATGATATTGCCGGTGTTCGGGGGAATTTCCGGCTCGAACAGCGCAATATGAAGCATCGGGATCAGCGCTCGAGCGCGAGTGCCACGCCCATGCCGCCGCCGATGCACAGCGTTGCCAGGCCCTTGTGGGCATCGCGCTTCTGCATCTCGTGCAGCAGCGTCACCAGTATCCGGCAGCCGGAGGCGCCGATGGGGTGGCCCAGGGCAATGGCCCCGCCGTTCACGTTCACCTTGCTGGTGTCCCAACCGAGGTTCTTGTTGACCGCGATTGCCTGGGCAGCGAAGGCCTCGTTGGCTTCCACCAGATCCAGATCACCGATGGACCAGCCGGCACGCTCCAGGCAGCGCCGTGTGGCCGGAATCGGGCCCGTGCCCATGACTTCCGGCGCCACGCCCGCGTTGGCATAACCACTGATGGTCGCCAGCGGTTCCAGACCCAGCTCCTTGGCCTTCTCAGCGGAACAGACCACCACAGCCGCGGCGCCATCGTTCAGCGCGGAGGCATTCCCCGGCGTCACACCGCCATCCTTCTGGAAGGCCGGCTTGAGACCGGAAAGCGCCTCGGCAGTGACGCCCGGGCGCGGGTTCTCGTCGTTTTCCACAACCTTGGGATCGCCTTTGCGCTGGGGAATGGTCACCGGAACAATCTCGTCCGCGAAGCGCCCGCTCTTCATCGCCGCTTCCGCCTTCTGCTGGGACGCGGCCGCGAACTCGTCCTGCTCCTGGCGGCCGATGCTGTATTCCCGCGCAACGTTCTCGGCGGTCACGCCCATGTGGTAATCATTGAAGGCATCCCAGAGGCCGTCCTGGATCATGGTGTCGATCAGCTGCCAGTGGCCCATCTTCTGCCCATTACGGCTGTTCGGCAGCACGTGGGGCGCCTGGCTCATGCTTTCCTGGCCACCGGCGATCACCAGCTCCGCATCGCCGCAGCGGATCGCCTGGGTCGCCAGGTGCAGGGCCTTGAGGCCGGAACCGCAGACCTTGTTGATGGTCATCGCCGGCACGGCTTCCGTCAGCCCGCCGCCGATGGATGCCTGGCGCGCCGGGTTCTGGCCGACGCCGGCGGTAAGCACCTGGCCGAGGATCACCTCGTCCACATGCTCCGAGGTGACGCCAGTGTCCGTAAGGAGCTGGCGGATCACCGTGGCGCCCAGCTGGGAGGCGCTCTGCCCCGCCAGTCCGCCGCCAAAAGTACCAACCGCTGTGCGTTTTGCCGCCGCAATAACCACGTCACGCATGAGTGCAAATCCTCCAATCAATGTTTGCAGCCGAGTCTACCAGACCGGCCTCAATTCGTCGGCTCATCCTCGGCTTTGGGCCGCTCCACCAGCTTCAGGCGCCCGACGGCGTCCTTGCCCAGCTCCTCGACACTTTCCTTGGAGAACGCATCCACCCGGATGGTGTCGTACATGGCGGCCATGGCCTCGGACACCGCCTTGCGCTCGCTGTCATCAATCAGCTCACGCTCCTGGGCCCAGTCGAGAAGTTCCTCGCGCTGGTGACCGAGCAGCATCTCAATGTCCTGCAGCTCGTCCGGGTCCGCCTTGCGGATGGCCTCGTTGATGCGATCCCGGGCCGGCTTGGTTTCACCCGCAAGCTTCTGGGCATTGAGGATGCGCCCGACCGCGTCATTGGGGTCGTCATCCATGTAGACGCCCTTCACGATCCGGTCCTTGACCGGGCCCGGCCGGGCAATGCTCAGCGCCACCCGCTTGCCGCGCTCGTCGTCCGGCTTACGCAGGCGCACACCCAGCGGCAACGCCATCACTTTCAACGGCCAGCGCAGGGGCTTAACCGGGAAGTTGGTGGTGGCCTCGTAAAGGGCCGTCTGGATATCGTGCAGCGAGGTCTCAAGACTCCACTCCACCACATCACGCATATGCTCCGGGTAGCCTTCCTCGTGCCATTGCTTGATGGAGGCGGAGGCGTAATAGAGCCCCACAAGGCAGTCCGTCATCCGGCCCGTGAACCGCTGCCGGGCCTTGAGGCCACCGCCGAGGCTGATCAGGCTCACGTCCGTCAGCACCGCAAAGGCCGCCGAGAACCGCGAGAGCTGGCGGTAGTAACGGCGCAGGTTGCCCTGCTTCGGCGTAGGCTCGATCCGGCCGCCGGTCAGCCCCAGCAGCAGGGCCCTCAGTACGTTGCGGGTGGTATGGGCAATGTGGGCGAAGAAGACACCGTCGAACTTGCTAACGGCCTTGTTCCGGTTTTCCATGCCCGCCGCGTCAATCTCCTGCACGATGTAGGGGTGGCAACGGATAGCGCCCTGGCCGAAGACCATCAGGCTGCGGGTCAGGATGTTCGCGCCCTCCACCGTAATGGCGATGGGAATGGCCTGGTAGATGCGCGCCAGGAAGTTGCGCGGCCCACGGATGACACCGCGGCCGGCGACCACGTCCATGGCGTTGTTTACCACGGTCCGCATCAGGTCCGTGTTGCGGTATTTCAGCAGGGCGGAGGGAACGGACGGCTTCACGCCACGGTCCAGCATGCCGGCGGTGAAGATCCGCGCGGAATCCATCATCCAGGTGTAGCCCGCCATGGGCTCCATGGCCTCCTGCACGCCCTCGAAGTCACTGATGGAGCGTCCGAACTGCTCACGCACGGCCGCGTAGGACCCCGTGGTCAGGCAGGCCATCTTGCCAGCGCTGGTGCCCAGACCCGGCAGAGAGATGGAACGCCCAATGGACAGGCACTCCAGAAGCATCCGCCAGCCCTGGCCGACCATGTCCCGGCCACCGATCACCTGGTCCAGCGGGATGAACACGTCATGCCCCCAGGTGGGCCCGTTCATGAAGGGCGTGTTCATGGGCAGGTGGCGCGGGCCATGATGCACGCCCTCGGTGTCCGCGGGCACCATGACCGTGGTCACGCCCAGGTCGTGCTCATCCCCGAGCAGTCCTTCCGGATCATAGACCTTGATGGCCAGGCCGATCAGCGTGGCCACCGGCGCCAGGGTGATGTAACGTTTGTTCCAGGTCACCCTCATGCCCAGGGTTTCCTGGCCATTCCAGTAGCCCCGGCAGACGATGCCCCGGTCCGGAATGGCACCGGCGTCCGAACCCGCAACCGGTGAGGTCAGTCCAAAACAGGGAATCTCTTCGCCCTTCGCAAGGCGCGGCAGGTAGTAATTCTTCTGGTCCTCGGTGCCGTAATAGGTGATCAGTTCACCCGGGCCCAGGGAGTTGGGCACCATGACCGTCACGGCGGGGGCAACACCCCGGGAAGCCAGCTTCATCACGATCTCGGAGTGCGCCATATCCGAGAAGCCCAGCCCGCCATAGTCCTTGCTGATCACCAGGCCAAAAAAGCCCTTGTCGCAGATGAATTTCCAGGCTTCTTCCGGCAGGTCCAGGCGCTCGTTGGTAATGGACCAATCATCGAGCATCCCGCACAGCTCCTCCACCGGGCCATCCAGGAAAGCCTGCTCCTCATCGGTCAACTTCGGGTGTTCATAGCCCAGCAGCCGTTCCCAGTCCGGCTTGCCCGAGAAAAGCTCGCCATCCCAGTCCACACTGCCGGCATTCATCGCTTCCTGCTCGGTGGCGGACAGAGTCGGCAACATGCCCTTGACCATTCCCAGCAGAGGTGCGCTCAGGCCCTTACGGCGCAACGGCGACGGAATCACCACCACCAGCGCCGCGATCAGAATCAACCCGCCAAAGACCACGCTGGCCCAGTGGAAAGCATCCAGCCACATACCCGCCAGGGTGGCCACCGCCAGCCCAATGGCACCAATCCACCAGCTCGTGCCCAGATAGAGCAGAACCAGTGCTGCCAGAATAAAAAGTACGATGCTCATAATGCGCTCCTTACGCGAGGATCGATGTCATTGTCCATTCCGCCTCTTGGGAGACCGCTTAAATCCCGCCGCGTTACCACGTACAATAAAGGGCACTTACGCAAAAAGGAAAGGATTTCACGCCTATGGCATGGTACGCCGTACAGCACAAACCGGCTCAACCCAAACGCGCCCTGGCCAACCTGGAATACCAGGGCATCGAGTGCTTCTATCCGGAAATCGACGTGGAGACCATCCGCCAGGGCAAGCGCACCATCAAGCGCGAACCACTGTTCCGGGGCTATCTCTTCATTAATCTGGAACTGACCGACCCGATCTGGCACAAGCTGCGCTCAACCCGGGGCGTCGCTAAAGTGGTGAGCTTCGTGAACAAGCCGGCGGTGATCGAAGACGGGATCATCAACCAGATCCGGGAGGGGCTGGAGAAGGCCGAAGAAGTTGGAGGCATCAAGGCCGGGGACCGCATGGAGATCCTGGAAGGCCCCTTCCGAGGCCTGAACGCCGTTTTCCAGGAATACGACGGCGAAACCCGGGCCATGGTGCTGATCGACTTCCTGCAGAAACAGCACCGGGTGAGCATGGACCTGCAGAATGTGCGGCCGGGTTAGGCTAAAGGTCTTTCGGCCAGATTAAGAACAGAAGGTTTTTACTTTGAGGCAGCATCGGCAAATAATCGAGGAGGCATGGGATGAGCACTATGCGGCTGTGTTATCGCGATTCGCCGCCGATATAGTGGAACAAGGGTTGCTTTCCGGCCTTTTTATCGAAAGTTGCTGTTTCATCAGCGCCCGCTGCGTGTCCCAGCCACGCAATAAGATGGTCTGGAAAATCCGCGCTGCTCTCGCGGAAATCTGCCAGCGCTCGCCGGCTCAGATCCCGGTCGGCTACAACCAGCTGCTGAGCTTCCAGCAGCGCGGCTATCTGGTCGGCGATTTCTATCTTCGGTATCTTGTAGGCCCGTTGCAGCACCCAGGCCAGCTCACAAAGAACGATGCCTGACACGTAGCATGGTTCCTCCACAGAGCAGTGGGACTGAATATAGTCGGCCGCGATTGCATGCTGCTCTGGGTCGCCCTCGGCATCAACGAGGAACCGCACCAGCACGTTGGTATCCAGGCCCTTCATTCGCCAGACGCCCCAGCCTTTACAGCCTCGTCCATTTCCTCAGTGGAGATGGATCTCCCGGCACTTTTAATCGAGCCTTTCAGGGCCATAAGATCGCCCCTGGCCACGGTTACCCGGATTGTTCCATCGTCTTCCATAACCCAGGTCAGCTTGTCTCCCCGCTGCACGTCCAAAGCCTGCCGGATGTCTTTCGGGATTACGAGTTGGCCTTTCTCGCTGACGGTCGACTCACCTCGGATAATCATTGTCGCATGTCCTTGTTATCAGTGCGGGGCTTTGATGTGTGACGACTCCATTCTAGCGTCTTACACATTGTAAGTCACGATCCGGGCTTGGCCACTGCAGTAGGACGCAGAGCATGACCTGGTGGTGCGCGTTGTCAGTTGATCCAATTAATGGGAGAGAATAGACTAACCAAAGTAGGCTAACACCTGAACACGGAGTCAATCTTGGAAACCGTCAACATGCATGAGGCTAAAACACGCCTATCTTCTCTTGTCGATAAGGCCATGAATGGCGAACCATTCATCATTGCCAAAGCCGGCAAGCCGGTAGCTCGAGTCAGCGCTATCGAGAGCCCGGAGACCGGTCAAGAACGTCGACTCGGGTTTATGACAGGACATATAAACGTACCCGATGATTTTGATCGCATGGGCGAGGCAGAGAGTGTCGAGATGTTTGGGTAATCCGCCCATATCCTGGCAGTAGCCCACCTGCCCCAGATTCACAAAGATCCCTTTGATCGCATTCTCATCGTACAAGCTGAGCACGAGGGCTTTCTCCTGGTGACCAATGATGCCTCAGTCGCTCAATATCGGGGACCAATCAAAAAAGTCTGAAAACATCCTGAACGCCCTCGCAGAGGCACTGGCAACCGCACCAACGCATGGTTGATGCAGTAGTTCTCCCGACCAAGCCGGTGTTTCTCCAGAATCCCTCCTTCGGCCAGACGGTCGAGATAACGGGTAGCCGTAGCCCGGAGAACCAGGCAAAATCCGCGATAGTGCGTCTCTCCCGTAAAACACGCTACACTCCCTTTGAAGCCCCTTGAAGACAGCACGCCATGCCCGAAACAACCGACGAACGAATCATCCAGGCCCTGAATGCTTATCCGGAACTCAGTCTGGTCATACTGTTTGGCTCAATGGCCAGAGGCACTGAAACACAGGATAGCGATCTTGATCTTGCTGTGCAGGCAGATCGGCCTTTAAGTGTTAAACCGAAAATGGCCATGACGGAATCCCTGGCGCTTGAGTTCAACCGCCCCGTGGACCTGATCGACCTTCGCACCGTTGGCCAACCGCTGTTGAGCGAGATAGTGGCGGAGGGCAGGCGAATCCGGGGACAGAACGAGGATTGGGCGCAACTGATCTTCAAAAACATCATGGACAACGAAGACTTTGTCCCGATACAGAAACGCATTCTCAGGGAAAGGCGCGCGGCATGGCTGAACAGTTGATCGAGCAGAAATAAGCCAGCGCCGCGCACCAGCAGGCCAGATTGATCAGTGAAGATTGAACCTTGCTCCTTGCCCCTCACTCTCCATCCCTCACATCGGAAACCGCGGCTCCTCTGACGGCCCCTCTTCAAGCTCTTGTCGTGCCCTCTGCATTCTTTCCGTAACAGTGTTGACCAGGTAGGACCAGAACCCGCCCTGCCTGACTGTCTGCTCCAGGCGGTCCGGGGGAATAAATCGGGCCATTTCGAACATAAATGCTTCTTTGTGATCCTCGTCGCGCGCCAACGACTCCAGTCGTGCTTCAACTCGCTCAAGGAATGTTCTCTGTGACTCCCCATGGTCTGCCAGCTTGCGAACCATCAACGAGTACGCCGGCTCCACAGCGCTCTGGCTCAACCAGGCAATGTCCCAGAGATCGCGATACTTCAGACGCCCCGGCCTCATCGCAAAAGCCACCAGCTTATCGGCAAAAATCTCTTCCCGGGTCTGCGCGTTGATGATGAGCGACTCAGTGCCAAGATGAATGCCGTAATGATTCCGAATGGTCCGGGGTTCCACCTGGTAGCTCGGCACCGAACATATATCCAGATGAATACTCTGCGATGACCTGTCCGGGCGCTGCGGCTGAGTGTTGACGCGAAGCTTCCAGGTATCCACGTTGCCCTGTTTCTCTTTCCTGGGCTCCGATACTGTGATTGGAACTTCATACTTGTGCTGGAGCCGGGTTTCCAGGGTCTGCTTGAGATCATCCAGTTGCGACCTGCGAAACTCAGCACCACCAGGATCTCCTTCTCCACGACCGCACGAAGGGGGGTCAGCTCCTGTTGATTCCCTATGGCCTCGTCAACCAAAGCATCAAACAACCCCATCGTCAGACTCCTGCACAAGATCCATCGTTGAGCGCCCGAAACGCCGCATATCGGCCAGCGCCAACTCAGGAGAGGCGCGATATAAATGCCGACTCGCATCGTAAGTCAGTTCACCAATAACCTGCGACATCGCCCGCTCGGTATGGAGAAATTCAATCGTTCCAAACCGGCCACAGCGAACCTCGGCCGATCGGCCCGTACTCACGAGCGTAACCCATGCCAGGGGGACCTGAGAGATCAAGCCAGCCTCGCTGAGCACGGTTTCCAGGCTTATGTAATTGAAGTGCTGGGGCCGGAGCGACGCAGCCGCATGAAAAAGAATGAGACCGCTGTTATCCGGACTGCCCGTGTACTGGTAAACGCCCTGGCAAACCCGCTCCAGAATGCCGCGTCTCTCCGCACGATGCAGTAATGCACGATACGCGCCGTGGCTCAGCTCGGGAAACAGGGACCGGAAAGATGCGGTTGTGTACAAACGCTCTTCCCCTGATGAATGAGCCTCGCGCAGCCACCGCTCCAGCCGCTGTATCGGTTGCATACCAATTCTCCGCTATTTGTTATATTTAGTATAACAAAGCGAAGACAATGACCGGTAGTTTTCAAACCACCATCTCCGGCAGGCGGTCCAGGCCCTAAAGCTTCCCATTAAGCGTGCCCTTGCAGCACCCTGCCCTGAAACATGCACCCCGTTACCGAGATCAAGAATGTCTTCCGAGTCTAACCCAGAGCCCGTCTAACAGATCGCCGTCAACCTGCGCGGAGCACCAGCGGGTCAACCTCATACCCTAATCCAAAATTGCGATAGGCAGACCAACAATGATATGTTTATTTAATTGCCTAAAATCGACACATCAATATCGCCTGTCGATTCCATCGACACATCCAATCCCAGCTACCGAAAATCTACAGTCACGAACTGGTGCAGGCCCTGTTCGCCCAGCCTTACTGCCGAATTCAGAACCTGGTCGAAGGGGGCATTGCAAAACGCCAGACCGCCGCCGTCTATCTGAATGAACTGACTCGTATTGGCGTATTGGAAAAGCGCTCAGAAGGCCGGGAAAACATCTTCCTTAACCCGAGACTGATCAGCGTCATGCTCAGCCCAGAGAACGATTACAGCTCGTTCCAGTAAAAAAAGAATGCCCTGGCAAACCCGCGGCGCGGCTCACCGCACCCCCGCGCGAATCCATCCAGTTTCCGGACCGCACCAGCCTGAGAGCAACACTGCCACCCTGCCACGAGCCTGCATCCCAAACGGTTCGCACCCTCAGGGATGAAGAACGCTTTTGATGCTGTATTTTGACACCAGTGCCGTGCTCCCGTACTACCGCCCGGAACAGGCCAGTTCTTTCCCTTACCTTTGGCGTACAGCTCTTGAGTTCGTTTATCAGTTACCTGTTACCCATTACGTTCGTCTTGACGTACGTACCTAAGGGCGCACAATTGGTTGAAAAGTGAACACTTAAGAGACACGTCATGACTGGAATCACAGCCACTGAGGCGCGCAGCAACCTTTATCGGTTGATTGATGAAACGGCCGAATCCCACCAGCCAATCGTCATCAGGGGTAAGCGCAACAACGCCGTCCTGTTATCTGAAGAAGACTGGTCGGCCATTCAGGAAACACTTTACCTGCTTTCCGTACCAGGTATGCGGGCGTCTATTCGTGAGGGGATGGATACCCCAGCGGAGGAATGCGATGAGGAGCTGGATTGGTGACATGGAAGTTGGTTTACACCAAGCAAGCCCAGAAAGATGCAAAGAAACTGGCCTCCAGTGGCCTCAAGCCAAAAGCCCAGGAATTGTTGGCGCTGATTGCAGAAGACCCCTACCAAAAGCCACCTCCGCTTGAGAAGCTCATCGGTGATCTTGCTGGGGCCTATTCACGCCGTATCAACATTCAGCGTCGCCTGGTGTACCAAGTGCTCGAAGAAGAACGAGTGGTAAAAGTTCTCCGTCTCTGGAGCCACTACGAATAAGGCATAACCAGCTGCTGCTACCATGCCGGCGGACGCGGCCTCAGAAACGCGCTCAAATGAAAACATCCATGGCTTCCCATTAAGCGCGCCCTTGCAATATCCTGCCCTGAAACATGAATCCCGTTACCGAGACCGAAAATGTCTTCCGAGTCTAACCCAGAGCCCGTCTACCAGATCGCCGTCACCCTGCGCGGAGTCCGCCCCACCATATGGCGCCGCCTGCACGTTGACAGCGCCGCTACGCTTGCTGACCTGCACGTGGCCATTCAGGTTGCCATGGGCTGGACGAACAGCCACCTCCACATGTTCATCACAGAGAACGGAGTGCGCTACGGGGACCCCACCCATGATGACGACGGGTTCCTCGAGCTGGACGACGAAGTGGTGCTGGAACAAGTCCACACCCACGACAACGCGGACGCCCTTCCACGATGCATCGACGCCCAGGGGCGCTGGCCAGCATCCTCTGCCACCGACAGCTTCGCCTGTTCCGAACGCCACTGCTCGAGGCACTCATCACCTTCACGAGGAACCCCTAAGCTGATATCGACCTTCGCACTGTAAAAGAGCCCGAAATCAGTGATATCATTGATTTCACCGCAATCATTCTGGGGATCCCATTATGGCCAGCATCACCATCCGCAACCTGGACGAATCCCTGAAAGCCCAACTCCGGCTCCAGGCGGCCCAGCATGGGCATTCCATGGAAGAGGAAGTCCGCATCATCCTGTGCGACACACTCACGCAAACCGAGAACAGTGCGGACAAGGGCCTTGGCAGCCGCATCCGGGCCCGCTTTGCCGGCGCTGACAAAGGGGAAGACCTGCCCCTGCCGGATCGCGACGAAGCCCCAAGAGCGCCGGATCTGGGCCCATGATTATTCTTGATACCAATGTGCTGTCGGAACTGATGCGCTCATCCCCCGAAGAAGCGGTCGTTCAATGGTTGGACGCACAACCCAGCCAGGCTATCGCGCTGACCTCCATAACCGTGGCGGAGATTCTTTTCGGGATTGAACGCTTGCCGAAAGGAAAGCGACGGAGCGCCTTTGCCCAGGCTGCCGCCAATCTTTTCGACCACGAATTCAGAGGCCGCACTTTACCGTTCGATGCCGAAGCAGCGCAGCACTACGCCACCGAAGTGGCCGCCGCCGAACGCCGGGGCAGGAACGTATCCATGGCAGACGCCCAGATTGCCGCAATCTGCGCCCGCAACAAAGCCACACTGGCAACCCGCAACACCCGTGATTTCGAGCACTTCCCCATCCCTCTCATCAACCCCTGGCATGAGTAACGCTTTACTGGCCATTTTTCGCCTCACCCAACGAATACGCTAGACTGCTTGGGTAATCCCTTCACGGAAACGCATCCTCAAGGAAAGACACAGAGTATGGCTGAACAGCTGATCGAACAGAAACTGGAATCACTCCAGCGCTGCGTGCAACGCGTCCAGGAACGCATACCAGCGACCAGTGAGGCTCTGGCAAATGACCCGGACAGCCAGGATATCGTCGACCTGAATCTAGCACGAGCCATCCAACTGTGCGCACAAATCGCCTCCCACTGGGTATCGCGCCACACGGAACTGCCCCCACCGGAGAGCACGCGCGAGGCATTTGATCTACTGGCCAAAGCAGGCGTCATTGATCCAGATCTGGCCACCCAGCTACGCCACTTCGTAGGCTTCCACAGCATGATGATCCATGCCCACGAGGAAGTGGACCCAGGCTTCGTCCACGCCATTGGCACGGGGCACCTCGACACATTCCGGAAGTTTGCACGCCATATCGCCAAAGCCGCCGGCCTCAACGGTCCCCAGAACATCAAAATCGAAGCAGAAATGAGCGTCGACGAGAACGGGCACCGACACCTTGAGCTGCCGGAACCCATCCGAACACAGCTCGAAGGGCGCCGTGTGCGCATAATCCTGGAAATCCCAGACGACGTCATTGTTGACAAAGAGAACGACGCACCTAAATAGCCTCATTGAGCGAACTCCACCCCTCGAGGTTTGCCTACGGGATGCGACTCCAATCTGGTTGCACAGACAAGCCCCAAGATGTACATTTTCTGTGTACACACTCAGAGAAGCACCCATGCAAACCATCAACGTGCGCGAAACCCGCGAAAAGCTCTCAAGCCTGCTCGACGCCGTCCTTGCCGGCGAAGAAATCGTAATACTACGCAACGGCAAACCCGCGGCACGGCTCACCGCGCCCCCGCGCGCGTCCATCCAGTTTCCGGACCGCACCAGCCTGAGAGCAACACTGCCACCCTGCCACGAGCGTGCATCCCAAACGGTTCGCACCCTCAGGGATGAAGAACGCTTCTGATGCTGTATTTTGACACCAGTGCCGTGCTCCCCTACTACCGCCCGGAACAGGCCAGTGACCGGGTGCAGGCCATGCTCCAGGCACAGAGCCAGCCCGTTCTCATCAGCGCGTTAACAGAGGTGGAAGTGGCCAGCGCCCTGGCCCGTTGGGTGCGCATGGGCGAGCTGTCAGAGCCCCAGGCCAACCGTATTGAAAGCGCGTTCCATGACGATGTCAGCCATGGCCGCTTCCTGCTCTGCTCCATAGAAAATACCCACTACCACAGAGCCAGCACCTGGATCGGATCGCGGAAGACCAGCCTCAGAACACTGGATGCACTGCACCTCGCCTGTGCCGAGTACCAGCAGGCCAGGCTGATCAGTGAAGATGAAGTATTGATTCAGGCAGCCCACTTCTTCGGGATTGATGCCGGCTGCGCGGGAACAGGCGGTAAAACCTGAGCGTCGAAGAGGCCCCGGACGCGCTCGAAGCACGTACCGCGTGGTCAGCCGTCCTCTGACTCACGCACCCGGGCCGCAAACTCCACCATAAAGGCCATGAAGATACCCAGCATGCCGCCAAGCATCGCCCCCAGCACGGCAATCAGCGCACGGCTGGTGCCCACCGGGCTCAGGGACGCCACCGCAATATCCTCGGCACGGGTCGGCTTGATCCAGGATAGCTTGGTCTCCTCCTCGCGGATCCTGCCCTTGATCTGGTTGATGCTCTGCTCCCGCTGGGAAATCTTTTCATTCAGCTGAAGCTGACTCAGCAGCATCGTGAGGGCCGCATCCGTACTGGCCAGACCTGCCTCCACGCTCTCCTCGCCAGAGAGGGCCTGAGCATTCACATCACCTTCGCTCTCCCCCGACTTCCCGGTACGAATCACACTGAGCCCCTGAAGTACCGAAAGCCGCTTCTCTTCCGTTTCCAGGGCGTTATTCAGGTTCTCGAGCTTGGCATCGCTCTCATTCTCCATGATGGAAAGCCGGGACTGGTGCTCGTCCCGCAGGCGCTCAAAGACCCGCTGATGGAATTCCGCCACCAACGACTGATCCTCCAGCGGCGCCCGGGAAACCAAATTCACAAAGCTGCTCTCTTCCGGGGTATTCACGGACATATCAAACGGCATGGACCCAAGATCCCGCTCCCGCAGGAAAGCGCGCTTGGCGCTGAGCAGGATGCGGTCACTGATGGTGCTGGCCGTACTGGCCGCGCCGGCCACAAACTCCTCGGGGCCGAATTCACCGAGCTCAATGCTGGTGGTGTAGGCGTAGACACGCTGCTGCTGGAGGCCGTAAGCCAACGCACCCAGCGTGAAGACCAGGAAAGTGCCGATGATCCACCACTTACGGCGCAGCAGCACCCGGGCCAGGTCGACCAGATCGATTTCATCGTCGTGGGGGGCGGGAGACGTTGACTCAGTAGTAATGGCGAGGGTCCTCCGTTAAAATCAGGCGCGGCATAATGCCAGAGGCGCCATTCTAGCTCACCTGACCGGCGTGTCCAGAATCAAGGGGGTTAAGCAAGCCTCACTTGACCTTCCCGCGCTCCATGCTACCATCTGTTCAACAACTGAACGCTACTGGACCGGCAACAGGGGGATACGCCCTGGGGCGGTAGCGTGCCCAAGACCCAATCCCATGCTCACAGACTCCGACCGCTACCAGCTCCTAAAAGCCCTCGAGCAAAACCCCAACCTCTCCCAGCGCCAGCTCGCCAGCGAGCTCGGTTACAGCCTGGGCAAGTTGAACTATTGCCTGCGGGCACTGATGGACAAGGGCTGGGTAAAAACGGAAAACTTCCGCAACAACCAGAATAAGTCCGCTTACCTGTATCAACTGACACCAACCGGTATCACCGAAAAAGCACGTGTCACGCAGCGGTTTCTACAGCGGAAGCTGGAGGAGCATCAGCAGATTGAACAAGAAATCGAGGCGCTAAAACACGAAGTCGCACAACAACCTGAAATATGAAGCGCCCCCTTGCTCCTTGCTCCTTGCTCCTTGCTCCTTAACAACCTGAAACCGAAAACCCGAGACCAACTATGAAAAACTTCGCCCTAATCGGCGCCGCAGGCTTCGTCGCCCCCCGCCACATGAAAGCCATCCATGACACGGGCAACAACCTCACCGCCGCCCTGGACCCCAACGACTCCGTCGGCATCATCGACAGCTACTTCCCCAATGCCGACTTCTTCACCGAGTTCGAGCGGTTCGATCGGCACCTGGACAAGCTTCACCGCCTGAACGACGGCAACCAGATCGATTACGTCTCCATCTGCTCGCCCAACTACCTACACGACTCCCACATGCGGTTTGCGCTGCGCACCGGCGCGGATGCCATCTGCGAAAAGCCCATTGTGCTGAACCCCTGGAACATCGACGGCGTTCAGGAAATCGAGCGGGACACTGGGCGCAAGGTCAACACCATCCTCCAGCTCCGCGTGCACCCCTCCATCATCGCCCTGCGCGAGAAGATCCAGAATGAGAGGAGCGACCAGAAGCACGACGTGGATCTGACCTACATCACCTCACGCGGCCACTGGTACACCCAGTCCTGGAAGGGCGACGAGCACAAGTCCGGGGGCATCGCCACCAACATCGGCGTGCACTTCTACGACATGCTCCATTACCTGTTCGGTAAGCTCCAGGCGAACGTCGTCCACCACCGCGAAGACCGCTGTGCCTCCGGTTACCTGGAATACGAAAAAGCCCGCGTCCGCTGGTTCCTCTCGCTGAACTACGAGGATGTACCCGAAGCCGCCAAAAACGACGGCCAGCGCACCTTCCGCTCCATCACCGTCGATGGGGAAGAGATCGAATTCTCCGGCGGTTTCGCAGACCTCCACACCCGCAGCTACGAGCAGATCCTCGCCGGCCGCGGCTTCGGCCTGGAAGAAAACCGCACCGCCATCGAAACCGTGACCCACATCCGCAACGCGGAAATCACGCGCCCCGAAGGCGATTACCACCCGTTCCTGAAAGGCTGACGCCATGAACTACAAAGTCCACGACACCGCCATCGTCGACGAGGGCGCCCAGATCGGTGAGGGCTCGCGCGTCTGGCACTGGGTCCACGTCTGCGGTGGCGCGCGGATCGGCAAAAACTGCTCCTTCGGCCAGAACGTCTTCGTTGGCAACAAGGTTACCATCGGGGATAACTGCAAGGTGCAGAACAACGTCTCCGTGTTCGACAACGTTCACCTCGAAGAAGGCGTGTTCTGCGGCCCCAGCATGGTCTTCACCAACGTCTACAACCCACGCGCCCTCATCGAGCGCAAGGACGAGTTCAAGGACACCCTGGTCAAAAAAGGCGCCTCACTCGGAGCCAACTGCACCATCGTCTGTGGCGTGACCGTGGGCGAATACGCCTTCATCGGCGCCGGCGCCGTGATCAACAAAGACGTGCCCGCCTACGCCCTCATGGTCGGCGTACCCGCCAAGAAGATCGCCTGGATGAGCGAATACGGCGAACAACTGGACCTGCCCCTGACTGGCGACGGCGAAACCACCTGCCCCCACACGGGGGCGCGTTATACACTCAAAAGTGGGCGAGTCCAGAAAGAGGATTAAGCCATGCAAGTCGATGCCATCTACGAAAACGGAATGGTCAAGCTCCCGGACGAGCTCCGGTTCAAGCATCAGCGTTTCGCGCTCCGGATCGAGATCCCTGACGAGGAAGTCGTGAGCACACCGGCAGCAACAGATACCCAGCCACCGGAACCAGGTTCAGGTGACATCCGGGATCAGATTCGAGCGATTCTTGGCGCAGACCATGAAAAGCTCGGCAATGCACCCACGGGCGAGGACACGAAAGCGATCTGGCACCAACACCTGGAGGAGAAACACCTTGGCGGCCGCTGAACACTACATCCTCGACGTCAGCACCCTTGTCGATCTCTGGGTAAACGGAGAAAGCAGCGAGGCGACAGCTCAGCTTTTCACCGCCGCCCAGTCGGATGAAGCCCAACTCTGGGTCGCTGCCAGCAGCCTCCCTACACTGGATTACGTCGCTAAAACCCGCATGAAGCAGGCCGGCATCCCTGCAGACAGGGCCAAGCAGCACGTTCAAGCCCTCATGCATGACCTCTTTCAGCGTGCCAGCGTACTGAGCACACACGGTTTTGAACAAAGCGACGTCTACAGCCAGGCCCGTGACTTTGAAGACGCCCAGATCGCCGCAGCCGCCCGTTCACTACCAGGGCGCGACCCAGTTCTGGTAACACTGGATAAAGCCTTCGACACCCTTGGCGAACTCAAAGCGAAGACGCCAAGCGAAGCCGTAGGAGAGAGCTCGACTCGCGACCCCCACTCCTCGGACAACCCAATCCCCTTCATCGACCTGGCCGCCCAACAAGCCCGGATCCGCCCCGAGATTGAGAAACGGATTGAAACCGTCCTGCGCCACGGCAAATACATCCTGGGCCCGGAAGTACAGGAACTGGAAGACAAGCTCGCCGACTACACGGGCGCAAAATACTGCATCAGCTGCGCCAATGGCACCGACGCCCTCCAGATTGCCCAGATGGCCCTGGGCGTGGGCCATGGTGACGAAGTTATCGTCCCCGGCTTCAGCTACATCGCCACCGCGGAAACACCGGCACTGCTCGGCGCCAAACCGGTTTACGTGGACATTGATCCCCACACCTACAACATGGCCCCGGCGCTGATCGAAGACGCCATTACCGAACGCACCAAGGCCATTATTCCGGTTTCACTGTACGGCCAGTGCGCGGACTTCGACGCCATCAACGCCATTGCCGAGAAACATAACCTGCCCGTCATCGAGGACGGCGCCCAGAGCTTTGGCGCCACCTACAAGGGAAAGAAATCCTGCAACCTGACCACTATCGGCTGCACCAGCTTCTTCCCCGCCAAACCGCTGGGCTGCTACGGCGACGGCGGCGCCATCTTTACCAATGACGAGGAACTGGCGACCGTCCTCCGGCAGATCGCACGCCACGGCCAGGACCGGCGCTATCACCACTGCCGGGTTGGCGTGAACAGCCGCCTGGATACTCTGCAGGCGGCCATACTGCTGCCCAAGCTCGATATTCTTGACGAAGAGATCCAAGCCAAACAGAAAGTAGCTGACAACTACTCCACTTTCTTCCATAGGAGCGCTCCTAGCGCTCATTCAGAGATAACGGCGCCCTACATAGAACCTCACAACCAAAGTGCCTGGGCCCAGTACACCATCCGTGCAACAAACAGGGACGAACTTCAGACAACTCTAAAAGAAACAAACATTCCCACTGCAATACATTACCCCATCCCTCTGCACAAGCAACCTGCAGTACAAGAAAGCAATCAAGCTTTCCCTGTCAGTGAACAGGCTTCTGAAGGCGTATTAAGCTTGCCAATGGCACCCCAGCTTACACTCATTGAGCAAAACCACATCTGTAATATTCTCACATCGAGATAAAAAGTGACCCACTCCACTTAGGTGCTAGTAGCTTTGCCCCATTGCAACATTCCGCCAGGTCACCGCGCCAAATGTTCTACTTGAGGCGTAACTCTACGCCTGCAAAAACAATCAACTAATTCGGAATTTCCATACTTTCTGTGACCACTAACAAGCTAGCCAACACTGCTCGGCGCCTTCTCCCTGCAAACCAGTTTGCCCGCAGCGTATCGGTACTAGCCGGCGGCACCGCGAGCGGTCAAGTTATCGTCGTCGCAGCGTCGCCCATACTCACCCGACTGTATACTCCGGAAGAGTTCGGTGTTCTCGCGATCTTCGCGTCACTTTTAGGAATCCTGGGCGTGATTGCAAGCCTGCGCTACGACTTGGCTATCCCCCTACCCGAAAAAGAGCAAGAAGCCGTAGACCTTACGGCATTAAGCTTGCTAGTTGCATTGACGGTCAGCCTTATTACGGCAGTTGTAGTTATTCCTTTCGGTGCTTCAATCGCAATAGCTTTCAATGTCCCCATGCTTGGCGACTATATTTGGCTGTTACCCCTTGGCCTCTTTTTAATGGGTGCATATCAGGTTTTTACTAACTGGGCAGTGCGAAAAAAAGCCTTTCCGGTTATAGCCAAGACCAAAGTTACCCAGTCGTTCTCAATGGTCGTCGTGCAGATCGCCGGCCACGGCGTAGGTCCCTTGGCGTTAGTGGTCGGAAGGATTTTTGGACAGGCCATAGGCATAAGTAGGTTAGCGACAAACACAATCCGAGACTTTAGACTACTGAACGCACGCTTTGACTATAACGGAATTATAAAAGCCGCAGTAAGGTACCGCAGTTTTCCCATTTATTCGTCATGGTCCGGCTTGCTTAGCACAGGAGGCCCACAGGTACCCCCAATACTATTCTCTTTATTTTATGGCGCCAGTGCCGCAGGCACATATTACCTCGCTCATCGGGTGATTGCACTACCTCTGACCGTTATAGGTGGGAGTATAAGTAATGTCTATATGCCAGATGCAGTGCAAGCACTCAGGGAAAACCGTTTACGAAGCGCGGTTGAAAAGGTTCACGCCACACTTAGTCATATAGCAATGCCACCAGCGGTAACACTTTTTCTGATAGCCCCAGATATTTTCACTCTTGCTTTCGGAGAAAATTGGGCGCAGGCGGGAGAAATTGTAAGATGGCTGACACCAATGTTGTTTTTCCAGTTCGTGGTTTCTCCATTGTCTCGAACTTTTACGGTCATGGAGAGGCAGCGGCTTGGCCTATCCTTGCATGTCATTTTGTTCGCTTTACGTATGCTCGCTATTGTTATACCTACTTGGGCTTCCCTTCGTTTCACTACGACGGTTTTCTGGTACAGCATGGCGAGTTGTATCGGGTATATTGCCTTTGCATATGGCACAAGCAAAATAGCAAAAAGTAGATTTTCATTGAATATCAAGGACTGGTTTTTATCCTTTCTTGTCGGCTTGGCGCTTAACATATTTCTTTTTATCTATTATCTCAGCGGATCGATCACCCTATTTTTTTTAGGCGTTAGCGTTTTCATTACTGCCATTCTCGTTGGCTTCTTCTATAGAAACCTAGCAACAAAACCTTAACCAGTAAGACCTCATAAATATACATACTTAATAAGATTAGATGGTTTCAAACCTCTCAAATAGAAAATATTACTAAGATTCAAAGACTGTTGATCTCAGGAGTATAAGATGAAGCATTTATTATTGCGTATACTTAATAAGTTATTAAAAAAAATGGGGAGAGGACGCCGATCGACACTTTCAGCAACTGATCATAACTCAATAGAAAATGTCAACAGCCTGAATGCATCCAAAGAATACTGGGAAAAGGCTAAAGCCAGTGATGCCGCTTTTATAAATAGCATCTACGAAGACCTATTGGCTCTTGCAAAAATAGAGGATAATTTACAAATAGCAGATGTTGGATGCGGAACAGGGGTGCTAGTTGATAAACTAAGGAAACAATTTCCGAACTCGCAAATACAAGGATTTGATTTCTCAGAAGCCAAAATTGAGCAATGCAGGATGCATTTCGATTATGAGAGGGAGGCGTTTTCTGTTCATGACATCTACAACCCCTTATCAAAAAAACGCGACATTCTCATAGCCACAGAAGTTCTGGAGCATTTAGAGCAACCGGGTATTGCCTTACGAAATTTAATTTCGGGATTAAATCCATCGGGCCGAATTTTTCTTACCGTACCCAATGGCCGAGAGGATACCTTTTTCGGACATATAAATTTCTGGAGCCCTGAAAGCTGGCCTCTTTTCTTAGAAAGAGAAAATAATGATTTAGTAAAAATCAAAACCGGCCTTTTGAACGGGAAAAATTATGCAGTAATCACGAAAGAGAGAAAAGCCGAATGAAGATTTTGGTCACAGGGTTGACATCCTCCGCATGGGGAGGAATGGAATTCCAGAATCTTGGGAATTATATTATCGTCGAACCTCTTTTCCTTCAGCTTAGAAAGGAATTCCCTACGGCGGAAATAGTCACAACTATTCAGATGAGCGACAACTTCTACACAAGACACCACGTAAGAGCATTAAAGAACCAGCGTTTCTGGACGTACGGAAGCAGGACAGCCAAAGAAACGATTAAAGACGCGGCAAAAATAGCGCTTTACACAGTTTTTCGCTCGCAAAAGATACTAAACGGGGCATTGCTAAGTGAGTTGAAAACAGCCGATCTTGTCGTGGATTTTAGCGGCGACATTTACGGAGATAATGCGCGATGGAATAAATTTCTTGAAGGCAATGCGAAACTCCTTTTTGCACTTCTCCTGAACAAACCGATTGCAATGCTAATAGGAAGCCCTGGTCCCTTTAGTTCATTTTGGAGGCAGTGGCTCGCAAAAAAAATTCTGCCGCGACTGGATTTGATAACGAATCGTGAGCCGTTGAGCACACCGATGCTGGCATATATTGGCATAAAGGGAGAAAACATCAAATCAACAGCGTGCCCCTCGGTTTTTTTTCAAGAAAAAGAAATATCGCAAGCGGAGCACTC
>Ga0136577_1000047_pt1 | contig 60253 bp, 69 predicted proteins | sample AntDeeMetagen186_FD_104793 | JGI IMG/M metagenome (GOLD analysis project Ga0136577, IMG submission 104793) | Saline lake microbial communities from Deep lake, Antarctica - Metagenome #186 | ecosystem: Environmental > Aquatic > Non-marine Saline and Alkaline > Saline | place: Antarctica: Deep... | reverse complement strand
TCCCGCAGGAAGTCCTGCTCGTGTCACTGGTGGATGCCTACGATGCGCTGACCAGCCCGCGCCCGTATGTTGACAAGCCCTTGCCTCCCCACGAGGCACTCAGCCAGCTGCGCAAGAGGGCCGCCACCGACTTCGGCGGCGACTTGGTTGAGCAGTTCATGCGCTGCATCGGCATCTACCCGGTGGGCAGCCTGGTAGAACTGACCAGCGGCGCTCTGGGGGCCGTGGTATCCCATACCCGGGAAACCCGCCTGAGCCCGGTCATCATGATGCTTCGGGATGCCGACGGTGAGCCCTACACCGGCCAGCCTCTGGTCAACCTGTCGTCGCTCGTGGAAGGCGTGGACACGAACCGCTGGCGGATCCTGGGCGTCCGGAATCCGGCCGATCACGGCATCGATATCAGCGAGATCGCTGGAATGCACGGCGGCGGCTGATAGCCGGCTTTCCTGTCCAGCAGCCCCTTATTCCGGCCACAGGAGTGGCCGGCCTGGTCGGGCGAGCTGGCCTATCGGCATGCCCGGGGCCTTCTCTCTCCCGGCCGAGAGGCCAGCAATACGATCTACCTGCCACTGGGGCGCTATGCCTCGGAATGCTGGGTCAAAAACGCCGATGGCATGATCCATATCTCCCACGGCATGATTCGGGAACTGGTGGTTCGGGAAGAAGATGGCGGCGGCAAACCGCCTACAGATGGCATCCCGATCCAGGTCGATCGCGAAGGCATCCATATGCAGGAGACGCCAACCACCAGCAGGCAGCGGTTCCGAGTCGATTACTTTCATAGTGCATAACGCGAAGCGCACCGGTGACTTTGACGCAGCGAAGCGAGGACAAAGGCATCCGAGTGCCGCGCCTGGTTAATTTGCTATCGTTAACCTTCAAGGCCATGCCATACCCGCAGAATAATGATGGCACTGGCATGAACCGAATATCGAACGACGTACTTTCCGAAAACCATATCTCGAATTGAATCAGGCACGGGTGCCATTTCAACCGGTGTACCCATTTTGGGAAAGTCTGGGAGCAATCCAATTTTGCCAACCAGTTCGGTGGCAATCCTGGTTGCCGCCGACGGGTTGTGAACTGCAATGAACTCCCTGAGGCGTTTCAAATCCTCAATGGCTTCGTCCGTGTAAACCAGTTTCACTTACCTGACCTCGGCGCCTCCTGCTCATTTTCGGTTCCCCAACTATTAAGCCAACTATGAACCTCTCTGGCATCAACCACTTTGCCTTGGGCGGCGGACTCCATTGCTTCCAAAGTTTGCTTCCACCGCTCTTGCTCAAGCTGCTGCTTTTCTATGTATTCCGACAAGGCCTGATTGATTACCCATCCTTTGCTCCGGTGCAGCCTGCTGGCGATTGCTTCCAGATGCTGTTCAACTTCCGCCTGAAGGCGAACTGTCGTGACACTCATGGGCATACCCTCAAATTTGAAGACTACAATGTATTACAGCATAGTCAATGAGGGTGCGGCAAAAAATTTAACGCCTGGGCTCAGTGGCCGTTTTGGAGGCGCACCGCGCCGGAAAAGTAGGGGACGTCCACCGCGAACTGCTGCGCCTTGTTATACCTTGAATTTATTGATGAACTCCGATGCCTCAGCATCCGAAAGTACCTGGTAAGGCGTGTTGTAGTGGGCGTAGAGAAATGCGCCCCCGCCTTCTCTATCGGTGACTTTAGCCTGGAGCAAGAATTTAGTGCCAACTGGGTGTCCCTTCCGCATTTGCGAAGAGCACTCCACGTTCATATTTGCATCCAGACCCTGTCCCGCAACTGGCCTTGCCCTCACAGGGCTACGAGATGTCCCACCTTTGTTTTTGAACGTCTCAATTACAACATTGCGGTACTGACTCATGAACTAACTACTACTCCGAATTTTTTTGGTATAACGCCGCCAACACGCGCAGCTTTGTAGTGGAGGCGAAGCCGCAAAGGAAAAGCTGTCGCTGCGCTTAACTTGGTTATACGTGTGGTCAAAGCAGACGCCAAGGCCCTGACTCGGATATACGCTCAATTTTACCCTCAGATTTTAGTTCTTGAACAATAGCACCAACCCAATATTGCTGGTTCGAAGATGTAGTTTTTGGGTAGTCACCCCAATCAAAACCACACTCTCGAAATATTTCGGCGAGCTTCATGCCGGCTGAGTTCGGCTGGCAATCAGGGTTACTTCGCATAAATTCCAGAACCAGCTCTTTAGCTTTCTGCCTGATAATATCTCCACGACCTGAAAAGTTTGACATTTTTAAGATTTCTCTAATTCTAGTGAAAACATATAACGGCGGACTTAAGTGGCCGCTGAAGGCAGAGCGACGAAGAAGCGACGCTTTCAGCGGTTCGCTTGAAAGCTTAGTTAGACCGCTCTTCCGAATTACTTTTATTGGCAAAATCAATGTTCTTAATACTTGCTTTTACCTCACCTTCTTTCCATTCTGTAGGAACAGAATTTGCAATATAGAACTTCCCGCGCTCTTGCTGCCAAATGTAACCTGGCTTGAGCGGCTTATTGTCTCCGGTCACGTTGTATTTAGATACAAGAACAGGCGTATACTCCTCTTCAAATATTATTTCGCCTTTAGAATTCTGGAATTTCACAGTCACTTCAACTAAATCTAGAGTACGCTCGCCGGTATTTTTGACCTTGAAGTCGACACCCGGCACCGTACCTTTTAATCTCGATTCGGTATACTTGGCTTCTACATCATATAGCTTGGTGTTCTCGTTAATATATTCTTGCTTTACTGCCTTCATACTTGATGATTCTGATACTTCCGCCGACCCTTGCGAGTTGCTGTTACTTTCAGCCTTTTCTATTTCCTCGTAGCTACGATACGCACCTAACACAGACCCCACTATCAGAGGAGTTACCACAGAGAGGAGGAGGATTGGGATCCCGTGCCCTAACCGTTTCTGCGCAATAGCGACAATTCCAAGCACAAATGCCGCTAAAAACAGGGGCAGATATAGAAAAAATGAAAAAAGCGTCCAAAACATCAAAGCGGCACCCAAGCCGAGACATACCCATCCTCCAATGACGGAACCTTGGTTATCACGTCCACTCTCGCTCTTACTCATGACTTTCTCCATTTAGTATGTTGTTGATATTCTGCTTTTATTTATCGGATAAATACCAACTTTTTGGTTCCGTGGCTGCGTCTAACGCGGAAATAAGCGGCGCCCTGTCAAGGGCGTCCGGTGGAGGCCGCAGGCCGGAACGAACTTAATTGACTTGTTAGCTGAAGTTGCCACTGAAGCCAGACCCTTAGCGACCAACATGGCCGAATGCTCCGTTGCTTTCAGGCACAAGCCCTGGCCAGTGCACTGAAATTAAAACCACCGCCATTGATGCGGCGAATGAACCTGAACTTCAGAGTAGCAGGCTCGGAACCATTTTTCGGTGGACTGCCCCACACGGCGAACACCGAACTGAATACCAACACCGCTGATGGATTTTTGCTGCCAACAATGCTGCGAGTTCTGACGGCCTTGGCAGAAAACACCATTGATGCGGGTTTTGCTGCCAGCTTTCCGCCATGGCCCGATGGCACCCAGCACGAAAAAAGTACAGAGCACTACCAGCTAACGCTTGCAGCAGAGGCGCGAGGCACGAGCGTCCTGCTGCCTGCACTTGTTATGTGTTGCCGGCGACATTGGGGTAGCGTTCTGGGTGCTCGATGATCTCTTCCGTCAGGTCTACATCGAGGTCTGGCCAGTGAAAGTGGCCGGGTGCCACTTCCTCAACATTAAGAATTGCCCGAACAGGCTGCTCCTTAAACCAGGGGAAGTCAGCGTAGGGCATAAAAAGCTCATGATCGTGAGCAAGAAGCCATACGCCATGAGAGGAAATGTTTGTCACTTCAACTTCCGAAGTGTTGGAGCCAAGCGCTGACAAGCTCATCTCTGTGGCCCTCCACCAGTGCCTCAATCTCTTTCAGTTGCTGACGGCTATAGCCGTAGTTATTGGCCAGTTCTATGTCCGGCTCTATCCAAAATTTCGCCTCGCCGTCGCCCGACATCACATGAACGTGCTTTCGTGACTCTTCCCTTGAGAAGAAGAAAAATCGATAGCCCTTCTCCCTGAATACTGTCGGGCTCATTCAAGCTCCCTGTAGCCGACCCATCTAGCCCTATGATGCCCGAGCCCGTCAGTCCATGCCAATCAAGGACTCTATGCCCTCTTCCTCTATCGTCCTCTTGGCTTGCTCCAAGGCAGCGTGATCGCTCGGAAACTCATCATCCCAGACGGTCGAATTCCCAAACTCGTCCAAGACTTCCAGAATCCAGCCGCCATGCTCTCCGCGATAAATATCCACCTGAACAGCCTGGCCATTGGATTCCAGCTGCTGACATAGCGGACTCATTTCCACTTCGAAATCGTCATCCACGAGGATTACTTCCATTTATCGGGCTCAAACACACATAACGTGAAGCGCACCGGTGGCCTTTTTGGAGCGAAGCGGAGAAAAGGCCACCGTACAGCCGCTGGTTATGTTTCGTCATCACCCAACTCGGACATCCGCAATAACTGACTACTGTGACGAACGGTCAGAATATCAACCTGATCTTTCACGCTGTGAATAACCCGGTACGTTCCGAACATCAGCTCCCTAATGCGAGGTGATCCCACCTCGGGAACCATTCGGCCACTTTCAGGGAAATCAGCTAACCGCTCAACCGTGGCAAATAGATCATCAACCCACCTGACCGCAGCATCTGAATTGTCCTCGGCAATATATAGAGCTATATCCTCGACACGCTCCAGCGCAAGCGGGGACCAGACAATCTTCATCGGGCCAGCCCGTTCAGAACCCGAGCCTTCGCATCCTCATGCGCAACACCATCCCCGGAAGCTATCTGCTCTTCAGCCTTATACACCTCTTCCAGTATTTCGAGGCGTTCCTGCATTTTCTCGTACTCGTGAACATCCACCAGTACGGCAACCCCACGACCTCTTTGTGTCAGCACCATAGGGCGACGGTTTTCATGCAGCTGCTTTACAAATGTAGCTACCCCTGCGCGAAATTCAGACAGAGGACGGATATCTTCATCTACTCGAACCCTTGACATGGGAATCAACTCCGTACGTTTAGGTGTACACTAAAGAGTACGATCTTGATTGATGGAAAGCAAGGTGTTCGAGGCGAGGAACATAACGCCCGGCTCACGAGCCGGTTTGGAGCCGCGAAGCGGCGGAAAAGCGGTCGCCGTGCAGCCGATTGTTAAAGCCTACCCAGCCAGTAGTAGGGACGTCGCCGGTCATGTGCGACAGCCAGAACCTGGAAACCGCTCGGCTGTTCTCTATAAATTATGGATAGCGGAAATCTATGAAGGGGAGCTCTGCGAATATCTGGCTCTAGTTCGACCTGCCAACCTTTCGGGGAATCGCTAATCAATTCGGCCAGTGCCTCGAATTCCTCTTTAAAGGCCCTGCCCAATCCTGGAACTTCCGATTCGTAGTAACCGACTGACTCCAGAAACTCGGCTTCCGCTGCCGGGTGAAAAATATAGGTCATTTGATCAGGGCTCTAGCCTTCTCCATTACATCCTCGCTGGACACAGCCGCAACCGAACCATCATCAAGCTCCTGCGCTCTACGACGGGCTTCAAGCAACCAAGCAGACCTGAGCTCTTCCTTCGAGGGGGACTCCAGACTCAAGATCAATTTCTGGATCAACAGGGCTCGCTCCTCTTTAGAGAGGTGGAGCGCCTCATCTTCAATTTTCTGGAGATCCATGGGGGAAACCTCTCGTTCGTTTACCCGTCAATTTTGGCACGGATAGGTAACGGCTGCCATGCCTCGGTTTTTACGCTTTAACGCCGCTCTCAGCCGCAGCTTACTTTGTGCGCGTTTTGCACGAAACGTGCCTAAAATAAGCTGTCGGCCTGCAGCCCATTGTTAGCTGAGGTCTTTAATCGTGGCTGCTTGATAGCTCGAGTCCCCTAAAATTGACTCAACATAAGCTCCAAAAGGTGGCTCTTTCAACATTGTACGACTTAGATGTTGGAAGAGCGAGAGCATGAGCACCGTTAAAGAACTTGCTGAAGCCTGCTCGTTTGTAAATTTGATACTCACTTTATGCAAATCAGGGACTCGCTTTTCTTTCGCCGCCAATGCCAAAGGCCCAAGGTTAAACCCTTGTGAGGTTGATTCTAGATGCGCTTTTGTAACAACAGATCCATCCAGGAAACACATAATATTTGGATGTTCGCCATCTAAGCTATGTAATTGTTTAGCCATATCTTCTTCATCGAAATCATTCAGTGAACCGAAGACCATAAAGCTAAATATTTCATTCTGCTTATCTACGTGGATGCCTGAACTCAAGCCATCTCCCAAAGTTATGCCATGACCAATATAATTATTTGGGACATCTTCACGATAAAAATTGGTCAGTAATCGATCAACGTTTTCCGAGAATTTTTGTGGCTGCTTACTTGTTTTATAGTAACTCGATTTAATTTCACCTATAGCATAAACTGATTCATAAGGGAAATACTGAGTTCTATTTTCTCCTTCATATAGGATCGGAGTAGCATTAGAATCAGCAATTATTACATCGTACTGAGGGCTAACATTTAAATTTTTATCAACTATATGTCCATGACCAACTAAATATTTAGAGGGCAGCCTTCTAGTAAGCATGTCACGAAACGTAATCTCTAGCTCATCTCCACTAGCATCAATATTCCCAGTAGAGTGAATCAAGCCCACTGATTTTTTCGCATTCAGCAAACGTTCTGCTTCTTGCCCATAAACATCAAAGATTGGGAATTTCTTCATTATTACTCTTTCTTATCCGGTGGATCCAATACCAGCTAACAGGTAATATATGGAACGCAGCGATATCGATATCCCTGAACGCTTGACATCAAGCACCGCTCCATTTTTATTTTCTATTCAAATTCATAATCATATAAATCAATCGCCGTAACAGTGAGTGATATACCGAACTCCTCATATCACTTATGACCATTGCAGCACCATAGCACTCGCAGCCCCCGGCGCCACCCCGGAACACCGTTTTAAAGCATCAATTCTCACTGACAGGAAAGCAGGTAAGCGCCGAGGCAGGGACCTCGGCGCGGAAGGGCAAAACGGGCGTCTTAAAACTCCAGACAAATCTTCCCAAAGTGCTTCCCGGCTTCCTCATGCCGGAACGCATCCGCAATCTCGTCCAGCCCGAAGCTGCGGTCGATGACCGGTTTCAGGTTGCTGGATTCGATGGCGCGGACCATATCACTCTGGTGGCGGCGGCTGCCGACGAGCAGGCCCTGGAGTTTGGCCTGTTTGGTCATGAACTTGGCGGTGGGGACGTCGCCGGCGGTGCCGGTGAGCACGCCAATCAGCGAGATGATGCCGCCAATGCGGATGGCATCGATGGACTGGGCCAGTGTGCCCGGGCCGCCCACTTCAATGACCTGGTCCACGCCCCGGCCGTTGGTGAACTTCTTCACGGTCTTGCCCCAGTTGGGGTCGTCCTTGTAGTTGATGGTGTGCTGGGCGCCCATCTGCTTGAGCCGCTCGAGCTTCTCGTTGGACGAGGAGGTGGCGATGACGTTGGCGCCCATAAGGCGGGCGAACTGCAACGCAAAGATGGAGACGCCGCCGGTACCCAGGACCAGGATGGTGTCGCCAGCCTTGATGTGGTTGTCCACGGTGAGCGCGCGCCAGGCGGTGAGGCCGGCGGTCGTGAGAGTGGCGGCCTCGGCGTGGCTGTAACCCTGGGGGGCGTGGGTGAACCAGTTGGTGGGGCGCACCACCTGTTCCCGGGCGTAGCCGTCCATGCCGTCGCCGGGCACGGCGGTGAAGTTGCCCTGCTGGGGTTCGCCTTCGAGCCAGGGCGGGAAGAAAGTGGAGACCACGTTGTCGCCCACGGCAAATTCCTTAACGCCCTCGCCCACGGCTTCAACCACACCGGCACCGTCAGACATGGGAATGCGGCCGTCCTCGGTGGGGATCACGCCGGAGACAACGCTGTAGTCGTGGAAGTTGAGCGAGCTGGCGTGGACGCGCACGCGGATCTCGCCGGGGCCAGGTTCGCCCGGTGCGGGCTGGTCGGATACGCTGAGCTTATCCAGGCCGCCGGGGCTCGGTACGGTGGCAACTTTCATAATCCCCTCCTTATCATATTTCATTGTTTAACACTTCCGACTGTATCAAATCCAGAAGACGTGCGCGCACAGTCAGGAATTGAGCGCCTGTTTCGGTCAAAAAATGTCATAGGCTTGCTAAATGCTACCTGCTCGTCAGAAACTCCGTGACCGCTGTGCTATAGATAAAACCAATACAACAATGAGTCCCTGGGCTCCAGGGATAATAGGCACGGAGATTGATAATGCGCGTAGGTTTGATTGTGGATTCCGCCTGTGACCTTCCCTACTGGTTCAGCCGCCGGAATAGCCTGTTCGTGCTGCCGGTGACGGCGCGGATTGATGACCAGACGTACGTGGACGATCACGACCCGGACCGCACCCAGCATTTCTACGATTCCGGGTTGCTGGAAAAGGGCCACCACGCCGAGACCGAACCCTTCTCGCCCGAGGATATTCACAAGCTGTTCATGGAAGAGATCGTGAACAATTACGACGTGGCCATGTGCGAGACGGTCACGCGCTCGCGCAGCCTGGTCTACGACAACGCCATGCTCGCCATGAACTCGGTGATGTCCGAATACCGGCGCCAGCAGCAGAAGAGCGGGGGCAATGGGAACTTCTCCATGCGCGTGATCGACAGCAAGCAGATCTTCGCCGGCCAGGGGCTGCTTGCGGCCCACACCCAGAAGCTGATCGACGAGGACCGCTACTCCAAGAACCAACTCCGTTTCGAGGTGGATGCCTTTGCCGACACAATCCACACCTGCGTGATTCCCCGGGACCTGCATTACATCCGCGAGCGGGCGCGCCGGCGGGGCGACAAGAGCGTTTCGGGGCTGGTGGCGTTCCTGGGCAAGACCCTGAACATTACGCCCATCCTTTTCGGCAAGGGCGCGGAAGCCAAGCCGGCGGCCAAGACGCGCAGTTTTGAGGCGGCGGTGGAGAAAGTCATCAATTACGCCATCGGGCGCGTCGAGGCGGGGCTGCTCACGCCCTATGTCTCACTCTCGGTGGGCATGTCCTGGCCGGAGATCCATGCCCTGCCCGGACTGGACCGGCTCAAGGAAACCTGTGAAATGAACGGTGTGGAGCTGCTGCTGTCCCAGATGGGCATTACCAGCTGCATCTACATCGGCCCCGGCAGCCTTTGCCTGGCCCTGGGCGCCGAGGACCACGAGTTCGCGGACTTTCAGTAACGCCGTCTAGCGGAAGGCGCAGTCCAGGTTCTGGGCGTGCTCACTGCCGAAGCTGCCGGTTTTGAGGAAATTCCTGACTTCCTGAATGACGTTTTCGTTCTGCATCATGAAGGGGTGCATGGCCGGCAGGGTCACGAAGGCGCACATGCCTTCCACTTTTGCAGCTTCCACTGAGACCTTGCCGTCGTTGGGTTCCTTCAGGAAGGTGGAGAGGATCAGGTTGATGGACTCGGTGCCCGCAATAATTCCCGTTTCGAAGTTCACCGGCCCTAGGTCGTCCGGCACGCTGTTCTCCCCGGTGCCAAGCTGTCTTCCCGCAGGACCGTTGAGCAGGTCAAACCCGGGCACGTTCTTGAGGTTGTCCACCACGGCGCTGCCCTGGTTCGGTGGCCCCAGCATCACAACGCGATGGACCTGCTCCGGGCTGTGCTGGCTGTAGTACTGGCGCACCAGGATGCCACCCAGTGAATGGGTCACGAAGTTCACCGGGCTGGCGCCCGCTTCCCGGCATTCCTTGAGTCCCTTCGGGATGGCTCCCTCGGCCAGGGCCCGTACCCGCATGTCCCGGGAGGGATAGTCGATATTGCTAACGAAATAGCCATCGTCCTCCAGCGCGTACTCCAGGTCCGCCATGGAGTCAGAGGTGCGGACCAACCCGTGCAGGAGGATGACGCACTCGCTGGCCAGAAGCGGCGCGGAGAGCAGGCTGAGCAGAAGAAGCAGTATGGCGGTTCTGATCGTCATGACGCTTGCGCAATCCCTAGTTCAAAGCCTGAGTGTACTCCGGATGGGCCCGGGCACGCACCAGCCTCGCTGTGTTAAGATTAATGCCCTCAGAGAGGGAGAATATTGGATGAAACCGGATATTGTCATCATCGGCGGGGGTGCCGGGGGGCTGGAGCTGGCCACCACGCTCGGGCGCCGGCTGGATAAGCGCGGCAAGGCCAACGTCATCCTGGTTGACCGCAGCTCCACCCATATCTGGAAGCCATTGCTTCACGAGGTGGCCACCGGGGCCATGGACTCGTCGGTGGACCAGATCAGTTACCGGGCGGTGGCCCGTTACCGGCACTTCAGGTTCGTGCTCGGCGAGTTCTCGGGGCTGGACCGTCAGAACCAGACCATCACACTGAACGCGATCCTGGACGAGGACGGCAACACAGTACTCCCCGAGCGCGAGCTCAGCTACGACTACCTGGTGCTGGCGCTGGGCAGCATCACCAATGATTTCGGGATTCCCGGCGTGAAGGATCACTGCTATTTCCTGGATTCGCCGGAACAGGCACAGCACTTCCAGAAGACGTTCCTGAACACGCTGATGCGGGTTAACAGCGAGCGGGCCACCAACCCGGAGGCGAAAGCGCGCATTCGCATTGTGGGGGGCGGCGCCACGGGCGTTGAGCTCGCGGCGGAGCTGGTATACGCGGCAGAGACGGTGCACGAGTACGGTTTCACCCGCGCGGACCGTGGCATGGTGCAGATCACCCTGCTGGAGGCCGGCCCCAGGCTGCTCCCCGCCCTGCCCGAGCGCATCTCTCGGGATACCCTGCGCGAACTCCAGGAACTGGACGTGGATGTGAAGCTCAATGCCCGGATTACCCAGGCCACACCCCAGGCCCTGGGGGACCAGGACGGTCATGAGATGCCCGGCGACCTGATGGTATGGGCCGCAGGCGTCCAGGGGCCGGAGCTGATGAACGATCTGGATGGACTGAGCCTGCAGCCGAATCGGATGCTGAAGGTGTCCGCCACGCTGCAGTCCGTGGACGACCCGGCCATCTTCGCCATGGGCGACTGCGCGGCCTGCCCCCAGGAGCAGGGCTTTGTCCCGCCCCGGGCTCAGAGCGCCCACCAGATGGCGAACCACCTTGCGGACAATCTGGAACGCCAACTGGCCGGGAAGGAACTCAAGGCCTTCCAGTACCGGGACTACGGCTCACTCATCAACCTGAGCCAGTACTCGGCCGTGGGCACGCTCATGGGCGGGCTCGCGAAGGGAAGCCTGCGCGTGGAGGGCCGAATAGCCCGGCTGGTGTATGTCTCACTCTACCGCATGCACCAGATCGCGGTCTTCGGCTGGATGCGCGGCCTGCTCATGGCCATGACGGACCGGCTGCACCGTGCTTTCAAGCCGAAGATGAAGCTCCACTGAGCCGCCTGATGAGCAGAAAGGGAGCGGACAGGTCTTTCCAGAACACGCTGTAAATACGTCCATGTACGCTCGCCTCCGCCATCCATGGCTCCGGACGGTTCTGGAAAGACCTGTCCGCTCCCTTTCTGCTCATCATCCCTATTCCGGTACCAGCCGGTTGTTCTCACGCTTAACACGGCGCGGGATGGTCATCTGCATGGCCTCCCGCCCGCCAACCTTGTCCAGCATCTCGTTCACGGGCCCGCGCTGGGCCTCGTCCAGCCCCTGGTACCAGTCCAGCGGGCGCTGGAGCTTCCACTGGGGAAAACTCAACAGCGCACGATTCTCTTCCTCGGCCCCCAGCCGGAAGCTGTGTTCGCCCACCTTGCGGGGCACACGCTCACCGGGATGGGCCTCAATCCAGTCGCTCACGGCGGAGACGGTATCCCGCAGCACGGGGAACTGGGTCTCGAACTGGTGTTGCAGCAGGGGGAATAGTGTTTCCGGCACCTGGTCGTCCGGCAGCCAGTCGCCCACGGGGGGCTTGCGGGTGTTCATGCGGTCAATCCAGCTCACCAAGTGGGGGGCGCGGCGCTGCATGATGCGACCCGGCGCCGGATCGCGGTAGAGGTGGGCGAACATCGGGGCCATCAGGGCAAAGTCGCCCACACTGGCGCGGTCCCCCAACAGGTATGGGTACTGGCTGAAGTGGGTGTTGAGCTGGTCCAGCACCGTGCAGTACCAGTTCTCAATGGCGTCCGAGGTGCGGTCGGTAATGCCCAGCAGCGGCAGCATGCCGGAAAAACGCCTGGCGAGGCGCTTGCCGGCCATGCGACGGATGGGCCCGGGCAGCATTGGCGAAACCACCTTGCCGAACTCTCCGTAAATGAACTTCCTGTTGATCCTCGGAAAACTCCAGCGGAAGTGCATGGCCGGGATCAGCAACCATTCGTCGGCGTACAGCTCCATCAGCAAAGCCACCAGCCGCTGCTTGGGCGTGGCCGGATAGACGCTGCGCTCCGGGAAGCGTTTTTCGAGGCTGTCGATGATGGCCGTGGTGTCCTGGATGAACTCCCCTTCTGGCGTTTCCAGTACGGGAATCATGGCAACGCCGGTGTTGGGAATCAGAATCTTGCGGTAGACCTTGGCGGTTGCCAGCTGCTCTTCAAAGGGGATGCCCTTGTAGCGCAGGTAGGAGCGGGTCTTGCCGCTGTACATGGAAAAGTCGGCGCCGTAATGGGTAAAGGCGTGGGTTGTCGTCATGGTTTAATCCGATTGGTTCATGGTAGCAGGGTCTGGAACATCACATGGGCATCCACATAGCCGTCACGCGGGTGGTGGAAGGCGCCGGGGAGGGTCCCGGCAATATGGAAGCCGTGCTTTTCCCAGGCCCGGATGGCAGCGGTGTTTTTGGCCACCACCAGGTTGTACTGCATGGCGCGGTAGCCGCGTTCACGGGCCACGTCCAGCGAATGCCGGCAGAGTTCCCCGGCAAGTCCCCTGCCCCGCGCCGATTCAGACACGATATAGCCGCAGTTGCAGACATGGTTGCCGGGGCCGGGGTGGTTGGTCTTTATGAAGTAGGTGCCAAGATAGTAGCCGTCATCGTCCTGCGCCACGAAAATCGCCCGAGGTGCCTGAATCCAGAACCGGTAGGCGTCATCTTCGCTGATGTTGACAGGGACGGCGTAGGTCTCCCCCGCCCTGAATACCGGCTCCAGCATGGTCCAAACACCAGGCCAGTCGTTCGCTTCAAACTGGCGTATCAACGCCATCCTGCCTCCTTCAGTCGTCCCACTTGAAAATGGTGGCACCGGCCTCGGCGTGGGTTACCTGATCCCGGAAAACCCCAAAGAGCTCGCGGCCCAGGCCTTCGTTGGCCCTGCCCCAATGGGCGGCCGAGCCGTGTTCCTCGGTGGGTTCCCAGTGCATTTCGCCGTTCACGGCATCGATACGGACCCGATCCCCGTTCCGGATCCGGCCAATGGCGCCGCCACGCACTGCCTCGGGATGCAGGTGGATCGCACTGAGCACCTTGCCGGAAGCGCCCGAGAGACGGCCATCCGTGAGCAGCGCCACCTTGTAGCCGTCGGCCTGGAGGTTGGCCAATGCCGGCATGAGCTTGTGCAATTCCGGCATACCATTGCCCGCAGGGCCCTGGCCAGGCAGCACCACCACCGCATCCCGGTTCATTTCGCCAGCTTCATAGGCTGCCAGCAGTGCCTTCTGGTCCGCAAAGACCCGGGCTGGCGCCTCAATGCACCAGTTCTCCTCGGGCACGGAGGAGGTCTTGACCATGGCCCTCCCCAGGTTGCCTTCCAGCCGGTAGAGGCCGCTGTCCGTCTCGAAGGGGTCATCCGCGCTGCGCAGGCAGCTTGTGTCCGCAGAGGCCTCCCGGGAGGGATTCCAGGCGAGGCGACCGGCATTGTCCAACCCGGCGGGCCTGGCGTAGTCGTGAATGGACTCGCCAAACATGACGTTCACGTCGTCGTGCATCAGCCCGTGGCCCAGGAGTTCGTGCACCAGGAAGGCCACTCCGCCGGCTTTTTCGAAGGCGTTGATGTCCGCCTCGCCGTTGGGATAAAGGCGGGTCATCAGGGGCACCACCCGGGAGAGCTCGTGAAAGTCCTCCCAGTCGATGCGGATACCGGCGGCCCGCGCAATGGCCACCAGGTGGATGCTGTGGTTAGTGGAACCACCGGTGGCCAGCAGCGCCACCATGGCGTTGACGATGGTCTTCTCCGAGACCACGTCATGCAGGGGGCGGTAATCATGGGTCAGGTCCGTCACCGAGGTGATCTGCTCGCAGGCCTTCTCGGTGAAGGCATCCCGCAACTCGGTTCCGGGGTTCACGAAGGAAGAACCGGGAAGCTGCAGCCCCATCACTTCCATCAGCACCTGGTTGGAGTTGGCGGTGCCATAGAAGGTGCAGGTGCCCGGGGAATGATAGGACTCCATCTCGGCTTCCAGCAGTTCTTCCCGCCCCACTTCACCCCGGGCATAGCGCTGGCGCACCGCCGATTTCTCGGCATTGGGCAGCCCGGAAGGCATGGGGCCGGCCGGAACGAAGATCACCGGCAAATGCCCGAAGCGCAGGGCGCCGGTGAGCAGGCCGGGGACGATCTTGTCGCAGATGCCCATGCACAGGGCGCCGTCGAAGATGTTGTGCGTCAGCGCTACGGCCGTGGCCTGGGCGATGACGTCCCGGGAGAAAAGGGAGAGTTCCATGCCCGGCTGGCCCTGGGTAACCCCGTCGCACATGGCCGGCACCCCGGCTGCGAACTGGGCGACATGCCCCTGGCGCGCCACAGCCCGGCGAATCTGGTCCGGATAGCCGCCGTAGGGCTGGTGGGCGGAGAGGATCTCGTTGTAGGCGGAAACAATGCCAATGTTGGCGTTCTGTTCCGTCTGCCGAAGGATCATCTTGTCGGAATCCGGCTTGGACGCCGTCACATGGGCCAGGTTGGTACAGCTCATGGCATCGCGCTGCGGCCCCTTGCGGCGCATCTGGGCCATCAGGGCCAGGTAGCGGTCCCGGTGGGTGGCGCTGCGTTCGCGGATTCGCCGGGTAATTCGCTCGATTTCCGGGTTCATGGTTGTTGCCCCCTTTATAGCCACTGTCCGAAAGCACCGCCGGTCAGTTCGTCCCAGAGCCGTCCATCCCGGGCGAGCAGCAGCGTCGCTGCCGAAGGGCCCCAACTGCCCGCCGGATAGGGCTCGGGCTGAACGCCGGACTGCCGCCAATGCTGGATGATCGGGTCAATCCATTCCCAGGCAGCCATGAGTTCGTCCCGGCGCACGAACAGGGTCTGGTTATCGGCAAGCACATCGCCGAGCAGACGTTCATAGGCGTCCAGAACCCGCTTGCCGGCCAGGGTCTCCGGGTTCAGGCTGAGTTCGGACATCTTGATGTTCATACCGGCCCCGGGCTGCTTCTCGCTCAGTGAGAGCTGAATGCCTTCGTCCGGCTGCAGTCGGAAGACCAGCCGGTTGGCCATGGCCGCCCGGTGCTGTTGCGTGAATATGGAATGAGGTACGGGCCGGAAGTGGACGGCAATCTCACAGGCCCGTTCCGCCAGGCGCTTGCCAGTGCGCAGGTAGAAAGGCACGCCGGCCCAGCGCCAGTTGTCGATCTCCACCTTCAGTGCGGCGAAGGTTTCCGTGGCGCTGTCCTCCGCCTCGATATCCTCCAGGTAGCCCGATTCACCACCGGCGCGCTGGTACTGACCACGCACAATTTTCTCCGGGATGACGTTGTTGTCCAGCGGGCGCAGAGACTTGAGGACCTTGACCTTCTCGTCGCGCACCGCGTCCGCGCTCAGGGCGTGAGGCGGCTCCATGGCCGTCATGCACAGCAGCTGCAGCAGGTGGTTCTGAACCATGTCCCGCAGTGCGCCGACTTGGTCGTAGAAGGTGGCCCGCCCGGCCACGCCGCCGGACTCGGCGATGGTGATCTGGATGTGGTCGATGAAGTGGTGGTTCCACTGGCTCTCGAAGATGGAGTTGGCGAAGCGCAGCACGAGCAGATTCTGGACGGTTTCCTTGCCCAGGTAGTGGTCGATGCGATAGATCTGGTTCTCGGCAAAATGCTCCGAGACCACGTCGTCAATCGCCCGGGCCGATTCCAGATCCAACCCGATGGGCTTTTCCACCACGATGCTGGAGCGCACCCCGACCAGCCCGGCCGAGGCCAGCGCCCGGGTTACGGAACCGTATAGGTCGGCGCGGGTGGCTAGATAGAACAGGCAGCGTTCGTGCTGGACCTGGGTCGCCAGACGCTGCATTTCCTCGGCAACGCTGGCGTCGCCCCGGAAATAGTCCAGGTGCTCGACAAAGGCCGTCCAGTCATCCTGCCAGCCTTCCATGTCCGGCTTTTCTTCCCTCAGCGCCGCAAACAGCTCCGACTCCCATTCCTCGCTGGTACGCTCACTGCGCCCTACCCCAATAAGTTGCCACTGAGCGGGGAGGCGGCCATCACGGAAAAGCGCAAAAAGGGAGGGCAGCAGCCGCCGTCGCGCCAGATCGCCGGTGGCGCCAAAGAGAACCAGTGTGAACGGCATCTGCTGAGTGTTCATTACCATAGAATGACGAATGGCGCTGACCAGCGCAAATCCGTATTCACCGCCCCCTCCTTTTTGCGCAAAGGATTGTTTACACTGGGCGCTTCTGAAATCATCCAGCATTACAACGACACAGGGAAGCGAGCAATGATCAGCAAGTGCCTTTTTCCAGTGGCCGGTTATGGAACCCGATTCCTTCCGGCGACCAAAGCCATGCCCAAGGAAATACTGCCGATTGTGAACAAGCCGCTGGTGCAGTACGCCGTCGAGGAAGCCTCCGAGGCGGGCATCAAGGATATCGGCTTTGTGACCGGACGCGGCAAGCGCGCCATCGAGGACCACTTTGATACCAGCTATGAGCTGGAGCACCAGATTGCCGGCACCGGCAAGGAAGATAACCTCAAGAGCATCCGCAAACTGATTGAAAATCACCGCTTTGCCTTTACCCGGCAGAACGAGATGAAGGGGCTGGGTCACGCCATCCTGACCGGGCGCACCCTGATCGGTGACAATGCCTTTGCCGTGATCCTCGCCGACGATTTCTGCGTTGCCGATCCGGAATACAACGGCGTGATGGCGCAGATGGTGAAGCTCTACAACCAGTTCCGGTGCAGCATTGTGGCCATCGAGGAAGTACCGGAAGACGAGACCCACAAGTACGGCGTGATTGCCGGCGATATCATAAAGGAAGGGCTCTACCGGATTACGGACATGGTGGAAAAACCACCGAAGGACCAGGCGCCCTCGAATCTCGCCATCATCGGCCGTTACATCCTCACGCCGGATATTTTCGACATCCTGGAGCACACCGAGCCCGGCAAGGGCGGTGAGATCCAGATTACCGATGCGCTGCTGGAACAGGCGCGTGACGGCTGCGTGCTGGCCTACCAGTTCAAGGGCCGGCGTTTCGACTGCGGCAGCATTGATGGCTTCGTGGAAGCGACGAACTACGTCTACGAGAACGTCTATCGCCAGCCGGAGAAAGGGTAACCCAGAGCCGGGAAACAGCAATGCCGACACGCAAAGCGGACCACGTGACCGATCCGAGAGAGCTGATCCTGCCGGAGGCCTGCTGGCCCCTGGACAAGCCGCTGTCCAGCGAGGCCATTCTCGGCGCCCAGCAGCATGCGGTCCTGGCCGTGCAGCGGTTCATCGCGGATGAGCGGCTTCCCCAGGCCTACACCAGCCTGTTCCCGAAGCTGATCATTCCCATGGGCGCCTGGCTGTTGCGTGAGCAGCAGAAGCTCGGACGCCCATTAGTCATGGGCATCGGTGGCAGCCAGGGCAGCGGCAAGACCACCCTGGCCCGTGGCCTGCGCCTGGCGCTACACCACTGTTTTGCAGTCTCATCCTGCCTGCTGAGCCTGGATGATTTCTACAAGCCCAGCGAGGAACGCGACCGCCTGGCCGAACAGGTGCATCCGCTGCTGGCTACCCGCGGGGTTCCGGGAACCCATGATCTGGGCCTGCTCATGGAAACCCTGGAAGCCCTGTCGACGGCCGATTCGCACCGTGTCACGTCCATCCCGGTATTCGACAAGGGTCGCGATACCCGCGCTTCCAGGGAGCAATTCCAGCAGTTACAGGGGCGGCCCGGGATCATCTTCGTTGAAGGATGGTGTCTGGGAGCTCAGCCGGAATCGGAAATAGCCCTTGCTGAACCGGTCAACGCACTTGAAGCCAGCGAGGACATGGACGGACGCTGGCGCCACTACGTGAACGAGCAGCTTGCAGGCCCCTACCAGGTCCTGTTCAACCGCTTTGACCGACTGTTTTTCCTGAGGGCGCCCGGTTGGGATGCGGTCCGGAGCTGGCGCCTGCGCCAGGAAGCCAAGCTGATCCAGCAACGGGGCGACGATTACCGGGGCCATCTGGATGAAGGCGATTCATTTGAGCGCTTTATGGCACACTATGAACGCCTGACACGGCAACTGCTCCGTGAACCACCGGCGGCGGATGCCATCCTGACGCTGGACGAACAGCAGCGTCTGGCGCGCCTTTCCCTGACGGCTCCCCGCCACGATTAACCGATACAACACGACTACAACAAGCAGGTGTAATCTTGGGCTCGCGAATTTTCAGAATCTACGACCGCACAGTTCTGTCCCATCCGGTACTGACCCTGCTCCTCGTGCTGGTAGCGGCCATCATTGCCGGGCTGCGACTGGACCAGTTCCGCCTTGACGCGTCACCGGATTCCCTGGTCAAGGAGGGCGACACCGCCTTTGAGTACTACCAGAAAATCAACAGCCGCTTCACCTCCTCGGATGACTTTCTGATTGTGAGCTATCAGCCCGAGGGCGAGCTCTTCAGCGACTCTACGATCAGCCACCTGCGATCCCTGCGCGACGAACTGGCAGCAATTGAGGGCATCCGCGAGACCAACAGCATCCTCAATGTGCCGCTGCTGCACAGCCCGAAAATCTCGCTGACCACGGTCAGCCAGCACCAGAAGACACTCGACGAGGACGACGTGCCGCTGGACGTGGCCCGGGATTCCCTGCTCTCCAACCCGCTCTATCCCAACATGCTGATCAGCGAGGATGCGACCACCACGGCCATCCAGCTGATTTTTCCATCAGCAGAGGATTACTACGAGCTACGGGAACGCCGTAATGAGCTGCAGGGAAAAGCCAGTGAGCAAGGACTCAGCAATGACGAGGCTGACGAGCTTGAGTCCGTGATCCAGAAGTACCGTGAACGTAAAGTGGAACTGGACGCCCGGCAGAACCGGGTCATCGCCGATGTGCGGGACATCGTGAAACAGTACCAGGACAGTGCCACCATCCACCTGGGTGGCGTCCCCATGATCGTCGCCGACATGATGGACTTTGTGCGCAGCGACCTGGTCACATTTGGTCTCGGCGTTCTCGCCTTCATTCTCCTCACGCTCACCGTGATCTTCCGCCAGGTCCGCTGGGTGCTGTTGCCCATAATCTGCTGCTCAACCACAGTCTGGCTGACGCTCGGCTACCTGGGCTGGACCCATTGGCCGGTGACGGTGATTTCCTCCAACTTTGTTTCGCTGCTGCTGATCATCACGCTGTCGCTCACCGTTCACCTGATCGTGCGGTACCGCGAGTACCAGCAGAAAGAGCCCGAAGCCAGCGCCTATCAGCTGGTACAGGAAACCGTATCCGCGATGAGCCTGCCCTGCTTCTACATGGCGCTGACCACGGTGATGGCCTTTGGCTCACTGTTCTTCAGCGAGATCCAGCCGGTTATCGACTTCGGCCTGATGATGGCCATGGGGACTGTCTTCGCCTACGTGGTGGTCTTTACGGTGCTGCCTGCCATCCTGATGCTGCTGCCTCGGGCTGCCAATCCGGGTCCCCGCCTGGAAAAGGCGCCCATAACCGCCTATGTGGCCGAATTCACCCAGGCGCAGGGGGGCAGAATCCTGGCCTTCAGCGCGCTCCTGGCCGCCTTCTGTATCGGGGGTATCACGCAGTTGTCCGTGGAAAACCGCTTCATTGACTACTTCAAGTCCGATACCGAGATCAATCAGGGCATGACGGTGATCGACCAGAAGCTCGGGGGCACGACGCCACTGGATGTGATCATCGACCTGAAGGAGCGCCAGCGGCTTGAAGACAAACAGTCCGACTGTGACCCGTTCGTGGATCCGGACTGCGAGGAGCAGCAGAAGAAGGAGCAGATTGAGACCTTCTTCAGCCCGGATGGGATTGCACTGCTCAATAAGGTTCACAAGTACCTCGACGAGCGCCCGGAGACCGGCAAGGTGATTTCACTGGCGACCACCGTCCGGCTGGCCGAGCGCATCAACCAGGGCGGTCTCAACCGCCTGCAGCTCGGCCTGATGGGCCGGGCCTTTCCGGATGACCTGCGCAGCATACTGCTCACACCCTATGTGAACATGGAGACCCGCCAGGCACGCGTGGGCATACGCCTGGTTGAGTCGAGCCCGGATCTGCGCCGCCAGGCCCTGTTCGACGACATCCGCAAGCATCTGACGCAGGAGATCGGGCTGGACGACGAGCAGGTGCACCTGACCGGCATGGCCGTGCTCTACAACAACATGCTCCAGAGCCTGTTCAGCTCCCAGATCAAGACGCTGGGCGTCGTCTTCCTGGCCATCATGGCCATGTTCATGATCCTGTTCCGGTCCCTGAAAGTGGCACTCATCGCCATCTTCCCGAACCTGCTTGCCGCCGGAACCGTGCTTGGCCTCATGGGTTGGATGGGAATTTCCCTGGACATGATGACCATCACCATCGCCGCGATCACCGTGGGGATTGCCGTGGACAACACCATCCATTACATCTACCGGTTCAAGCAGGAGTTCGCCCGAGACGGTCGCTATCTGGACGCCATGCATCGCAGCCACAGGACCATCGGGCGCGCCATGTTCTATACATCACTGACCATCATCGTCGGGTTCTCGATACTGGCGTTGTCCAATTTCATACCCACGATCTACTTTGGTCTCTTTACTGGGCTGGCCATGGCCATTGCGCTGCTCGGCGCGCTGACGCTGCTGCCGCAGCTGATGGTGACCTTCAAGCCCCTCGGCAAAGATCAGGAACAAGGGCAGACAAAGGGGTAAAGAAGAATGCTCTATCTGCTGAGTGTGATTCTACTGGTGCTCTGTGGCCTCACCTTCTGGCTGTGGCGGCGGGCGATCGCCCAGCGCGAGCGGCTGGAACGCGCCCTTGCGCGGGTGGCGGACCCCACGACCCCGGAGCCGGAAATGCTGATGACGGTACGCGTGCTGAACCCGCTGGAGGTGGCGCGGCGTGAATCGGCGTCCGCGCGGCTGATTGGTGACTATATGCCAGAGACGGTTCGCCGCATGGTGTTCCGCCGGCTCACCGAGGAACTGGACGATACCCTATCCAAGCGGGGCATCGAATCGGAAATCAGTGTTGAATACCGCTAGGGGGAAGATCCTGTGCTGATGGATGCGCTGACACTGATCCTGGGAATACTCCTGGCGCTGGCGCTGGGCGTGCTGAGCCGGGAACTTCACCAGACGGACAAGCTGATCCAGCGCCTGGAACAGTATGCGGCAAATGAGCGCCGGCCGCAGCACGGGCGGACCATCCACAGCAATTACCAGGAGGAGCCCACCCAGCCCGTCTTCAACAGCGTGCCCCAGCGTATTCTGAAACTGTTCAGGAACAGGCACTGACCTATTCCACCTTCATGATTGCACCAGGAGGACGCACTTCACGACGGTTCCGCCTGGGTTCACCACCCGTTGCGCCTGTCTGTATTGGCGTCCTCAAGGGGAAAGACCGTCAGCGGGTGATTCGCGCAAATGCTCAGCCTCACGGGGGTGCCCAGCGCCAGGTCCACCTCGTGGTTGGTGCGGACTCGCAGTGGCTGAGCGCCATCCACGCTGACCGCATAAAGGCGGGTTTCGCCCTCGTAACGGCGCCAGACCACCTGGCCATTGCCTGAGGCTTCCGGCATCAGGGACAGGTCATCCGGGCGTACCATAAGATCAACGTCCCCACTCCCCGACGCTAGTGCACGCACAGACGCCGGGCCAAGCGGGGTTTCAACGTGATCCTCCCTGAGCCGGCCGCGAACAAAGGCCGCTTCCCCGAGGAATCGGGCCGCGAAGCGGCTGGCAGGCATACTGAAGCAATGCTCCGGCGTATCCAGCTGCTCCAGCCGTCCTTCGTTGAGTACGCCCATATAGTCCCCGATGGACAGCGCCTCCTCCTGGTCGTGTGTTACCCAGATTGCCGGCACGCCCGCTTCCGCCAGCGCCTCGCGAATATCCCAGCGCAGGCTGTCCTTGAGGGCCGCATCCAGGTTGGATAGGGGCTCATCCAGAAGCATCAGCCGCGGCTCGTGCGCCAGGGCGCGCGCCAGTGCCACGCGCTGTTTCTGGCCGCCGGAGAGGCGCTCCGGCATGGCATCACGCAGCGACATCAGGCCCAGCCGGTCAAGCCAGTCGAGCGCCAGGCGCTGATCCCTGAGACGGAAGCTCACGTTCTGCAGGACCGTCAGGTGGGGGAAGAGCGCAAAATCCTGGAACACCATCCCCACCCGCCGCTTTTCAGGGGGCACATTGTTCTTCGGTGTTATGCACTTCGACCCAAGATGGATCTCGCCCGCCGACGGAGTTATCAGCCCCGCAATCGTGCGCAGCAGCGTCGTCTTGCCACAGCCGGTCGGCCCGACAAGAACGAGGATGTCATGCCCCTCCAGCCGGAAGGACAGATCCCGGACCACCGGCGTATCGCCAAAGGCGACTTCCAGGTTGCGTACATCAAGCATAATTGCGTCCGCGCTCTCCACTCAGCATCAATACCAGTCCGATCCCCGAGATCAGCACCAGCAACAGACCGGGAACGGCGGCCCGGCCGAAATAGCCCGCTTCATAGACCTGCCACAGCTGGGTTGCCAGTGTCTCAAAGCCTGTCGGGCGCAGCAGCAGGGTCGCTGGCAGTTCCCGCATCGCCTCCAGGAACACCAGCGCTGCCCCGGCCGCCATACCGCGCACGGTCAGTGGCAGGCTGACGCGGCGGAACGCCTCGAAACGGGATGCACCAAGCAGGCGTGCCGACTGCACGAGATGGGCATCCAGCCGCGCCGCCGTGGAACGCACCGCGCCGACCGCCAGCGGTAGGAACCGAAGAATATAGGCCATCACCAGCAGAAACAACGTCTGGTAAAGCACGGTGACCTGCAGACCCAGGTAGACCAGTGCCGTTCCCATCACGATCCCCGGGACTCCGAACCCCAGGTAGGTCACCCGTTCCATGATGCGTCCGAAACGTCCGGTCAGCGCTGCAAAGGCCACGGGCAGTGCCAGCAGGACCGCACCGAGCGCCGCCAGTAGTGCCGCCATGGCCGAATTCATGGCCACCGTCGGGTCGAAGCCGCTCATCCCATCGCGCGCCAGCCAGACCCCGAAGAGCCCCATTGGCAGGCCGACCGCCAGGCTGAATACCACCAGGACAATCGCGATCCCCAGCCCCAGGGTCCACCGTCCCGGATGCAGGACCAGCGTGCGTCCCGGATGCTCGCGTTCCGTTCCGAGGCGACTTTCCATAAACAGGATCAGCCCGACGATGGCCAGAAGGTGCAGGGACAGCATCGCCGCCTGGCTGAGACCAAAGGCGTTGTACTCCACGAAGATCACGCGGGTAAAGGTATCGACCCCCATAATGGCGGGCGTGCCGAAATCCGACAACGTATAGAGCGCCACCAGCAGCGCACCGGCGGCGATCCCGCGCCGGACACGGGGTAGCACGGCACGCCAGAGTGCCCCCGGCAATGACAGGCCCAGGGTCCGGGCCGCATCCAGCACGCTCGCGTCCAGGCTCCGCAAAGAGGCCCGGGTCGTCAGCAACACGAACGGAAAAGTATAGAGCGTCATCACGACAGCCGCGCCAAGGAGCCCGCGCATGTCCGGCGTGGGCAGTCCCAGCAGCTGCTCAACCTCACCGCCCGGCCCAAATGCCGCATAGAAGGTGAAGGCCCCGATATAGCTGGGCATGGCCAGCGGCGCCGACAGTAATACCAGCCAGAGCCGCTGTGCCGGCAGCTTCACGTAGGCTGTGAGCACGGCCAGTGGCACACCGATCAATAGCGCGCCAAGGACAGTCAACCCGGTCAGCGCAATCGACTGGCCGAAAACCGACAACCACTGGGGGTCCCAGAGACTTTCCGCGTCGGCACCCAGATCCAGGAGTACCAGAAGCGGCAGCAGCGCCACCAACGCCACGGGTGCGGCCAGTATCGGGGACAGCGGCCACTGCCTCATAGCACCCCGGCTTCGCGCATCAACTTGAGCGTCGGGCGCACATCCGCGAGGCGGGTGAGTTCAATGGACGGGGGATTGTCGCCTGCTGCCGCTGGCAACGCCTCAGGCAGGGCAACACCCTCAACCATCGGGATCTCATAGGCCTCGCTGGCCAGATAGGACTGGACCTCCTGCGTCAGCAGGTAACGGATGAAATTATGGGCAAGGTCCGTATCACGCAGTGCCATCACACCGGAGGCATTGAGCAGCGACCCGGCGTCATTCCGGGTGAACGCCAGTTCCAGCGGCGCATCCGGCTGGCCGGCTTTGAGGCGCAGCGTGTAATAGTGGTTGGCGAGCCCGATATCCACCTCACCGCGTGAGACACCCATGACCACACCCAGCTCTCCGGCGTATTGCCGTGCCCGATCCTTCATGCCACGCAGCCAGTCACGGGTGGCCTTGTCGCCTTCAAGCAGCCGCATGGCGGTAACGAAGGACTGGAAGGAGCCGTAGGCCGGCGCCCAGCCGACGCTCAGGTCCGTTTCCGGGAGGGCCATGATGCTGTCCGGGATCTGCCCGGGATCGAGCCGGTCGGTATTGTACGGCAGGGTCCGGACCCGCCCGGAAACCGGCGCCCAGTCCTCGTAACGGAATCCCTCGCGCAGGCCCGCCCGCGCGGTCTCACGCAACGGTTTGGCAAGGCCGGCTTCACTGACCAGTCCCAATGAGCCTGAATCAACCGCCCAGAACAGGTCCGCCTGCTGCACACCCGCCTCGGCTTCGGCCACCAGCGTATTGGCAAGCGCGACCGTCGGCCCTCGCCGGACGTTCAGCGTCAGCTTCGGGTTCCGCTTGCGGATCGCCTCGATCACGTCCTCGTAGAGCCCGCCTTCGCCACGACCCAGATAGAGGGTCAGCTCCCCTTCGAGGGCCGGGAGCTCGTCAACAGAGACGGCGCCACCCGCATTGCCGGCGCCCAGCGCCCCCATTGGCCAGCTTCCCAGAAGGCCGAGTGCGGCCAGACCACGCAACAGCTCACGACGCTGCATCTCAGAATACGTCCTTCTTGTTCTTTTCGCCCTCTTCAAGCAGTTTCTGGGCGCGGTTCAGTTTCTCTTTCATGGCCTTCACGTAGTCGCCCACCTCCGACACGGGTGCCCCGTTCTCAATCAGCTTCGGCAGCGCCACGTTAAAGTCCTTCTCCAGGTCTTCCACCAGCTCGGCATCCTGCTCGATCAGCGCCCCTTCAATACCCTCAAAGAGGTTGAGATAAGTATCGTGAATGATTTCCGTTGCTTCTTCGGTTTCATTTTCCGCGTATTCGATCGTGACTTCATCGAGATTTGTCAAAATCCGGTCCACTGCCGCACTGGTCGAGGCCGGCTCGGAGTCGCCACTCTGGCCAGTCTTGCCCTCGGCCTGGTACTTGGACGCCAGCATGACCGCGCCCATGCTTTTCCACATCGCCTGCTCAAGCGCTTGCTGCTGTTTGCGAACCTCATCCACCGGCTTGCCTTCATCAATCGCTTCCTTGACGCCATAGATCCCCTGCCAGATAGCGGCATACGCGGGGACATAATTGACCTCAATCGCCGCGTGGAACTTGACCTCTTCCCACCACTCAATAGGCTCTGCGGTATCCACAGCGTCCGCGCCCTTATCGGCGTAGGTGTCCACCAGGCCATCCACTTTGCTATTGAACCAGGTGACTTCCTCTTCGTAGTCACCCAGATTGGCCTTCAGGTCGTCCACATGCTCACCGATTTCGCCACTGGCAAGCGCACTCACCGGCATTACGGCAATCAGAAGAATGAACGTGATGCGGGTTAATGCGGAAGAAATGCGTGTTGTCATGACCCTGTCCCCTGTCAGATAAATAATGCAAATAATAACGATTCTCAGACCCCGCCGTAAAGTCCCTATTTCCCGGCCTTACCGGCAGATCACCCATGGACGACAGACCTCGATGCCGCGACAATAGCTCACTGTCCAGAAAGCGTTAGCACCCTCAGCGAGGTTTTTTATGACGAGGTTACGAGCACGAATGAGCGGCCTGCTCCACAGAATCAGAATGGCCATGCCCACCCTGAGCATGCGGGGAATGATCATGACACCCGTGATCGCGATCGGGCTGCTGCTGGTCCTGATGTTCATTCTGTCACTGGTGCCGTCCAGTTTTCCCGAGTTTCCCTCCCAGGAGACGATCCGCTCTGAGTTCCAGGCCCAGAATGACGGCAAGGAGCCCCCGGTTGGCTACCACACCACTGAAACCCTGATCCGCTCCATTGATATCATCGTCAACAAGCGTGGCGGTTTCCTCTCCAATGATGTGATGCCGCCCTTCGTGCTGATGGACAATATTCCGGCCTGGGAAACGGGAGCACTGCGCCAGGCCCGCGACCTGTCACTGGCCATGCGCAATGACATCACACGCTCACAGTCCCAGTCGGAAGAAGATCCGAACCTGGTCCAGGCGCAGGTGCTGCTTAACAACGATTCCGAGAAATGGATCTTCCCCTCGGCCGAAGGCAAGTACAACGAAGCCGCACAGCGACTCAGGGATTACCGGGCGCAACTGGTGGATACGGACTCGCGCGAAGGGGATTTCTATGCGCGCTCCGACAACCTGGCCGCCGCCCTTGAGCTGATGAGCAAACGCCTGGGCAGCATGTCCCAGAACCTGGCCGCCAGCGTTGCCGAGGAGCGGCGCTACACCGCCCTTGCCAATGACCCTACATCGTCATCCGCAAAGGCCCGCCCGCCGGCCGAGGTCATGAAGACGCCCTGGATGCAGGTGGATAACGTCTTCTACCAGGCACGGGGCACCACCTGGGCGATGCTGTCGTACCTCAAGGCCTTCGAGGAAGATTTCGACCGGGTGCTGGCGGACAAGAATGCCCATCCGAGCATGGACCAGATCATCCGCGAGTTGGAGACCACCCAGAAAGCCCTTTACAGCCCCATGGTACTCAACGGTTATGAGTTCGGCCTGGTACCGAACTACTCCCTGGCCATGTCGTCCTACATGACGCGGGCCAACGCGGGCCTTATCGATATCATTAATCTGTTGAGGGACGGCTGAAAGCAGCAGGAGATCAAAAGGCCCTTGAGTCGCGCTCCAGGTCGGGGAAAAAACGGAGAAAACGCGCCTCGAGCTCGGCATCGTTATGGCGTATTTCCTCGATGATGCCGTCAAACCGGTTGGGGAACCGGATTCGCGCGGCAACCCGGTCAAGGGCGAATCCAATGTTATCGAGATGGCGGTAGTGGCCGAACCAGTCATCCTCCGTCATCCGCCGGGTCACTCGGGCCATGGCATCCGGCATCAGGGGTTCATGCTCGCTCAGCTCACGGTAAACGCGCCGAATAAACTCGTCCTGTTCAACACCCGTGAACTCGTACCAGTGCTTGAGTAGATAGTGGTCGTAAAGGATATCCAGCGCCACCCCGGCAAACCGGCGACGTCGCGACGAGAATAGACGCCTGCTTGCCAGGACCTGCGGATGCCGGTCCGTATAGTCATCAACCGACCAATGGTGCTGCATACCCCGCTGCACCTGCTCAGGCAGCTCGCGTAACGAAAGGCCCTTGCAGAAATCGCCGAGGATGCTGCCAATGCGAGCTTCGGGGCTGTCCGGGGCCAGGAACAGATGCGCAAGATGATTCATTCTTCAAGTGTAGCGCAAACGTAACGTACAGAAGTCGTGGCGTACCTCATTCTTCGCGGCAAGTGGGAACCAAGGCTGACAATGCGAGCGGCTAATGCCGTGTAGCGCCGCGCTCCTGGGCGAACTGTTGACGGTGTTTGGGGCACATGAAGTTCATGGTTTCCTTCCAGCCTTAATTATTTAACGCCAATCATAATTTTCAGTTTTTACTCCAACCCATATCAGGGTTAATCAGGCTTAGCGTCTGCCTCTGTCAGCAGCAACCGCCCCATGATAAGCCCGCAGAGCGGCCCGAGCGCGAGTGGCACTAAAAGCCACTGCGCGCCAGCGACAAACTGCAGCCATTCCAGCAGTGACAGACTCACGATGGTGATCGAAAATCCGATCGAGTTGACGAGCGTCAGGGCCGAGCCGACGACCTCGCGCGGCGCGAAATGCGCCGTCAGCGCAGAGAACTGCGGTGAGTCACCCGCCACTGCAGCGCCCCACAGCAGCAGGAAGGACGCGAAAACCGGGGTTGGTGCGTGAAGCATGAATGGTGACGCCACGCAACAGGCGCCCGACACACCAAGCTGTCCCAGCGCGACGCGCCCGCCTCCAAAACGCTCGACAAGGAGGCCACCCACGGCGCAGCCGACAAAGCCCACCGCGATCACGGCAAATGCCAGCCAGGACGAGTCGGCTCCGGTAAGGCCATGAGCGGCAATCCACACCGGAACGAAAGCCCAGAACGCGTACACTTCCCACATGTGGCCGAAATAGCCCAAGGCAGAAGCTCTGAAACGGCGGCTGCGGAAGGCCACGAGCACGCCCCGGAAACGCACCGCCCCACCGCGCGCCAGGTGGGGGCCTTCTGGCACCCGCCACACCAGAAGTCCGCCTGCCACCGCCAGCAACGACGTGCCGGCAACCAGCAGCTGCCAATTCCAGTCGGCGCCAACAGCGCGCAACAGGTGCGGCGAAGCGGTCCCGAGCACCAGCGCCCCGACGAGAAAGCCAAGCGCCCGACCGAGTCCGCCCGCGTACCAGCCAGCAGCAATACGCATTCCAACCGGGTAGACCCCAGCCAGAAAGAAGCCCACCAGAAAACGCAGAAGCAACACCAATGTAAAAATCTCCGGTGCTACCAGCACCGCAGCATTCGCGGCGGCACCCAGCAAAGCGCAGATAAGGAAGACCGTCGACGCACGGAATCGGTCCGAGATGCCACTTATCGCGAAGGCCAGCGTACCCATGATAAAGCCAAGCTGCACGGCGGTCGTGACGACCCCCTCGCCCCCGGTCGTCCCCCAGAGCTCCTGCAGCGAGCCTATCACCGCGTTGGTGGCAAACCACAGTGATGTCACCATCCACTGCCCTGCGACAATGGCTGGCAGAATCCAACGGGGACGCACAGACTCACTGGAAACCATCTAGGCTACCTCCCCAGTTGCCGCTCGGCGGTGACCAGAGTTTCGATATCCGTGCAGTGGGAAGCGGCTCCTCGAACCCGCGCAAGCCAGCTCAGAGGAATGCCCTGTTCGCCGCCAACACCGTGGACCGCCGCCATCACCGGCCCGATGATCCAGGCCCGGCCGCAGGAGTCTCCGCCGCACTGTATATTGGCGCGCACGGCTTCGGTAAACGAGCCCGCGTGAGTGAGTATGTGGCCGATGACCGGCAGAGCCTCGTTCAGATAGCAGGTCCGGCCAAAGCTATCGCCGGCACCTGCTGGATCCAGCGCTGGCAGGTCCCGCGCCCGTTTTATAGTGTCAGGTTCCGGAGCCTCGTTGATGGCGGCTTCCAGGGCGTCGCCGACAGGTATTCCCCGATAGATCTGCTCCAGCAGCACCGCCGCGCAGCGCGTCCAGGCCACTGCCTGATCATTATGGTTGGTAACCCTGACCGCGGCTTCAACCACTGCCAGCAGGTCACTCCGGCCCAGATAGCACGCCACCAGCGGCGGCAGTTTGGACACGGCAGGGAGCTGCATATCATCGGCACCGCTTTCCGGAACCAGACGCTCGTCAATACTCCGGGCGATCAATACGCCCGCCTCCTGAACCTCACCACTTTCATAGGTCAGGCTGATTGCCCTGCGAACAGGCTCAGCCAAGGCATCGCCGCTCAGCTTGCGGGTGTAGGGCAGGACTTTCTGTACCAGCACACGACGCTGCTCGGCAGTGAGGTTGACAGTGGTGTCAGACCGGGCCTGTTCGATGGCGGCTTTCTCGTTCGCCGTCAGGTTATCCAGAGTGATTCGTGTCGGGTTGTCGATATAGCCTTGCCAGTCACCGCCCGGTCCGAAAAAAGCCCTGAACCGGCGCTGGTAATCACGAACAACCAGTCTGCCCTGGTTTGCCAACAGGCTGTCGGTGAGAACCCGGGTTGCCGCCGCGTAATGGCTGGTATCCCCAACAACCTTGCCGGCATGGGCAAAATACCCGAAACCGCCTTCAAAATAGCTGGCGCTGGGCGGCAGGAACTCTGGCGCATCACCGCCTACCTCGCGGATACGCTCACTGCTGTAAAGCCAGTGCAGGCCGAGGCTCGCGGCATCAGCCACCCAGCCCCCGGCAATTGCGTTGATCAGGCGGTAAGTCTCGCCAGACTCTGGTTCATTACTCATGTAACGGCCCCCTCGGCACTCTGGTCCTACTGCAGATCAGTCACTGGCCTGCCTATTTTGTTTCCAGGATCGGCCTGTATCCAATCAGAATGCAAACTGGTTACGGTTTCATTCCCCCGACCACTTCGGTGCGCGCTCATCGTTGAACGCGTTGATTCCCTCTTCAGCGTCATGCTATGGAATCAGTTGGCTCTAAAGGACTCCATGGCTGTGAGGGCCTCGAAATAATCGTGACGCGCACGCTCAGTTCCACTGGCACGGAGCATGACGGGATGGCTGGCCATGCATTGGGCAAGACGTGCCCGGGCGATTGGCGTCAGCGTTCCCAGCCGGGGGTAACCGCCAATCGTCTGCCGGTCGTTCATCAGACAGATCGGCTGACCATCGGGCGGGACCTGGATTGCACCGGCGGCCAGGCCCTCGGAGACCATGCCCGGGTGACGGCAGACCAACGCAGGCCCGGTTAGCCTGATGCCCATCCGGTCGGCGCGGGTATCCACCTGCCAGTGCGAATTGAAGGCCTGATGGAGACTGCCACCATCAAAGTACCCAGTCTGGCCACCGGGAATGACGGACAGCTCTGCGGCAGATCCGTAATCGATCCGGTGAGCCAGAGGCACCTGCGCTCCAGCGGACAGCGGAGGCAACGGGGATGCCGGCTCCAGGCGGTCACCCTCGGCCAGTGGCAGCCCCCTGCCCTTGTGCCCACCTAATCCATCGCGGCCTACGCACGCCACACTTCCCAGCGCTGCAACGCCCTGCCAGCCACCATGCGCTCCCAGGTAGGCTCTCACCCCGCATCGGGGCAGCCCGAATGCAAGCCGGTCCCCCGCCCGGAGGGTGAACCGCTGCCATGGTCGCAGTTCTTCGCCATTCACCGTGGCGCTGAGATCGGCGCCACTGAGCGACAGAGTCAGCTCCGCCTCTGCCACCAGCGTCAGGCCACCGATGGCTACCTCAAGCACGGCAGCGCCAGCGTTATTGCCCTGCAGGGCATTCGCCCAACCGGCGGCATGCCAGTCCATGGGCCCACCCTGGGTGATCCCCAGGTGACGCACGCCAAAGCGCCCCGCATCCTGCAACAGCGCCTGCGGCCCTGCCGCCTCAACACGGAGTGCGCCTGGCCCGGTCATTGGGGAACCTCTGCAACAGGGTCGGTACTGCCGCCGAGTTCAACGAACTCTTCCCGGGTCACCGCAACGAACCGGACCCGGTCTCCGGGTTCAAGTGTGGTCATCGGAGTTCGTTCAGCGTCAAAAAGCACCAGAGGGGTACGGCCAATCAGATTCCAGCCGCCTGGTGTCTGCTGGGGATAGGCCGCGGTCTGGCGCTCCGCGATCGCGATGCTTCCCCGGGGCACCTGCCTGCGCGGTGTCGCCAGCCTGGGCATGGCCAGTGACGGCTGCACCAGCCCCATGAACGCAAAGCCCGGAACGAAGCCCAGCGCGAAGACCTGATACTCGCTCCCGGCATGCGCTTCCGCCACCTGCTGGGTCGTCCAGCCGTTGCCGGCAGCAATGCGCTCAAGCTCAGGTCCAACGCTCAGGTCGTACCATACGGGCATCTCCACAATGCGCCCGCCACTCTCTTCGGTATCAGGAACCAGCTGAGAGAGGACCCTTTCAATGAGCTGCCGGGCCCGGGTGTCACTCAGCCGCCAGGGATCGTACTGCACCAGAACCGTTGTGTAGGAGGGAACCAGATCCACCAGCGACTCACCGAATGCGCTCCGACAGTCCCGGCAGAAGGCGCTGATCCGCGGCAGAAGCCGCGGATCAATTCCATCCGCAAACCGCACAAGCCAGGCTTCGAGGCCGGCGTTTTCCAGTCTGGGGTTCATTGCAACCCTCTGTCGCCAGCACGTTTGAGGACACTTCGTATACGCTGAACCGCTGCAATTGACTCTGGATTATCACCATGCACACAGAGTGTGTCCGCCTTTATGGTCACGTCTGAACCATCATGGGTGGCCACCGGTTCCTTGAAGGCGATTCGTTTGGCCTGCTCCAGGATCTGGTCGTCATCCTTGAAAACCGAACCGGGCTCGCTCCGGCTGACCAGAAAGCCTTTGCCGTCGTAGGCGCGATCCGCGAACGCCTCTAGCCAGATATCAATACCGTAGTCCCCGGCAAACTTTTGGACCCAACTGTTATCAGCCGTTGCCATCACCATCAGCTTAAGCTTCGGATCGAAAAGCTGAATGGCACGCAGCACAGCTTCCAATACCTCCGGTCGGTGCATCATGTCGTTGTAGAGGGCGCCGTGTGGCTTCACATACCAGAGAGGAACGCCCTCAGCCCGACAGAAAGCGGCCAAAGCGCCCATCTGATAGAGCAGCAGATTCTGTATCTCCTCCATCGAGCATTTGAATGAGCGCCTTCCAAACCCAACCAGATCGGGATACCCGGGATGCGCACCAATGGTCACCCCATGCTCGGCGGCCAGTCTGACAGTTTTTCTCATGTGATCCTGGTCAGAGGCATGGAAGCCACAGGCCACGTTTGCAAGATCGACGACAGCCATGAGCGCCTCGTCCCATCCCATTCGCCAGGGTCCGAAGCTTTCCCCCATATCCGCGTTAAGAAGCAGAGGCGCCATAGCTATCCCCGAGTCCTCACTGCCCACCACGTTCACGCTTACGTTGCTCCCAGTCAATCTCGGGAGGCCGACGTCCGTGCTGCCCCCTGTATTGAGCGGTCTCCGGTGGCTGCCATCCCTTCAGACGCGCCTCATCAACCGCATAAACTTCGACGCCGAGCGGATTACACGTCTCCAGAGGATCCCTGGCGTTTTCGCCCCATAGATCAACCGACAGATCCCCTCCCGGACAGCAGGAAAGCGCGCATAACAGATCCGTTTCCGCGAAAAACTCCAGATAATCCCCCTGGCCTGCGGGACAGGCCTTCATGAAATACTGGTCCTCATCATTCAGCCCTGTGCACTGGAAGATGTTGAGCACATCATGAACATCTCCTTCATGCAGCCCCCATGACTCCACGGCGCGAACAAGGTTGGAGTGGCAGTGGAAATCAAAGTCTTCCCCTGTCAGCAGGCGGTTCACATAGGGATCGCAGCGAGTTCCCAGAAGATCATGAACACGCCCGCCTTCCGAATCCTCACCGTAGTCAGCGAGGGTATCGTCAATGATTGTTGCCATGGGACGCAGGTACGGCAGCGTCGACCACAGGCGGTCGTAGTTGCTCACGTGCGCCCTCTGAAGCTGCCTTGTTCGAGACGCCCACATTCGTTCACGTGGGTTATGCAGATTCCACATGTTGAAATCACCGACCTGTGGACCATCAGTGATCCGCACCCGGAACACGTGCCCCGCGGGCACCTCCCAGGCAAGACCACTGCGAATGGGCACAGTGTGGGACGCAACCAGCGTACGCTCTCCAGCGGATGCCCGCAGTCCGTCGTAGAATTCTCGGTCCACATCCAGAATCGATCCCTGGGTTGCCTGATAAGCCGCTTTAACGTTTGCCATTTCTCTCTCCTGTATCACTGGTACCGGGGCTCACCATGAGCTCAGGGCCGGTGCCAGACATCCATAAGTTCACTGAACCTGGAGCTTTCCCGCTGGCTGTCGCCCAGACTGCTGATCAGCACAATCGCGACCAATGACAGAACGAAGCCAGGAACCACCTCGAACATATCAAAAATCCCTGCAGGCCCGCCGCTCAGCGGCCGCCAGACTGCGACGGTCACAGCGCCTGTAATCAGCCCGGCAATGGCTCCATTCCGGCTCATCCCGGACCAGAACAGCGACAGCAGGATGACCGGGCCGAATGCCGCACCAAAACCACCCCATGCGTAGGCAACCAGGTCCAGAATGGTACTGTCCTGGTCCATACCCAGAATCGCTGCGATCAGTGCTATCGCGATAACACTACCCCGACTCAGCCACACCAGCTCACTTTGACTGGCGTCAGGCTTTATAAAGCCTCGATAAATGTCCTCTGAAATGGCACTGGAGCAGACAAGAAGCTGAGAATCGATGGTGCTCATGATCGCCGCCAGCACTCCGGCGAGGACAAACCCTGCAACCCAGGGATGGAACATCACGTTAACGAGTTCGATGAAAACCCGTTCGCTGTTTTCAAGCTCTCCGCCGAACCAGTAGTAACCGAGAGCGCCAACGGCGACTGCGGAAATCATGGTGATTGAGGACCAGACCAGCGCAATACGGCGGGAAACCTTGACGTCTTCACGGCTGCGAACTGCCATAAACCGCACAACCACATGGGGCTGGCCACAATACCCAATGGCCCAACCAGCAACAGAAAGCATACCAACGAGCGTCATACCCTCCATGAAGCCGCCCAGAGAAGCCAGATCGCCACTACTGGACACTGCGGGCGCGCTATCACCAGAGAGAAGGAACCAGGTCATCAATGCCACGCTCGCAAGTGCCGCTGCCATCATCACGCCCTGGATAAGATCCGACCATGAGGCGGCCAGAAAGCCTCCCAGAAACGTATAGGTTACGATGACGGTGGCACTCGCCCAGAGAGCCATACTGTAGTTGACCTCAAATACCCCTTCGAAAAGCACAGCGCTACCCACAAGGCCAGCGGAAACGTAGAAGGTGAAAAAGAGAAGCATCACTGCAGATGAAACGGTTCGCAGAATCCGCTGGCGATCCACAAAGCGTGCCTCCAGATAGTCCGGTACTGTCAGCGCGTTACCGGCTGCTTCAGTGAACACCCGCAGACGTTCAGCAATCACTTTCCAGTTGAAGTAGACGCCGACAAGTGTCCAGACGGCAATCCATGCTTCAGAAAGCCCCCCGGCGAACACAGCGCCAGGCAGCCCCATCAGGGCCCAGCCACTGAGATCTGATGCCCCTGCACTAAGCGCCGCTACACCCGCTGGAAGGTTGCGCCCCCCCAGTATGTAGTCAGAAAGGCTGCTGGTCGTTCGATAGAAATAGATGCCGATGACAAGCATCAGCAGAAGATAGAGTCCAAATGAAACGAGGACAGGTGTGCTCATGATGCCTCCTCAAGCAGTTGTTGTGCTTATTTTCTGAGGTATTTTGCCGCGAAGTTATCGGCACGATGTCTACACCTGAACTTTAGTTTCCGGTTAAACTCAAATAAATTGACGATTATTCCCAAATTACATGAATTAAATTCAACTATGGCTCGCCCTTCCCTTACATCACTACAGACCTTTCTGGAAGTCGCTCGACACGGCGGTCTCAGTGGCGCAGCTCAGACGCTTCACAAAACCCAGTCCGCCGTCAGTCACCAGCTCAGGCAACTGGAATCAAACCTTGGTGTCGCGCTCACCACCCGGGCAGGGCGAAATATCCGCCTGACTGCAATCGGACAACAGCTGGCAAAAGGGCTTGAAACAGGGTTTTCAGAGATTGATAAGGCCCTTGAGGACACTACCACGCACCAGAAGCGCGAAGTCCTCCACATCAACTGCGTCCCGTCGGTGGCAGTACGCTGGCTCATCCCGAGACTGGCCGGCTTCAGGGAGCAATTCCCGGATTACCGGATTGACTTCCGCTATACGGGTGCGTTGGATCCGGGCATACCCACCGACGCGGACATCAAGATCACCTGGTGCGATGGCACCCCCACAACTGATCGGAAAAAGATCTGTCTGTTTTCCGGTGCGACCTGGCCGGTGGCAAGCCCGCTTTATCTCCAGAACTTCCCGGGGAAGATTGAACCCCGAACACTAGCGCGCATGGAAATATTCCACGATGAGTTTCTGGACCCCTGGTACCAGTGGTTCAAAGAACATGGGCTCAACACCCAGGGATTGGAAGACGGTGTGGTATTCCAGGATTTCAACCTCCTCAGTGCGGCTGCTGTATCCGGACAAGGCGTCGCCCTTTGCCCGCCGCTTCTGATCGACCGGGAACTTTCCATAGGGGCATTGGTTACCCTCTTTGATAACCCTGTCAATACGGATCGGGGATATTGGCTCTTTTACCGCGAAAACAGCCGCCCGGCAGTACTTGATTTTGTTGACTGGATAACGCGGGAAGCATCTGAGGAATCAGGATAGATACCCCATAGCCACCTCACCCAAGAAAGGCATTGGTGTCAGCAAATTCCAGGGTTCGATTATGAGGACATGCCGCTGGCGAGCGGACATCGACCTGACAGCGGTCTTCAGGCGGGGCTGACCACTACTGTATACTGCCGACGTTTTACCAAACGGGGTGATAGCGTGAAACCAAGGAAGGTACAAGTACTTGAAAAGGAATGGTAGGACCGAGTGGATTCGAACCACCGACCTCTGCCATGTCAAGGCAGCGCCCTCCTCTCTATACGTATCTGATAATACGGCATAACCCCATAATCTTTGAGCGCAAGCCGCGCAACCAACGCATTACGCGTAATCAATTACCTATGTACTGTATTTTCTCAACATTAGGAAGGGGATGGAAAGCAAAAAACCTGGGTTATCCAGACCCGCCCAAGGCGTTACCCATATCGTCTATTCCAAGGTGCTCAGGATCGCGTCAGAAACAAACCGGCGTGAGCGCTCATTCCGTTCATTTTACTATAAGCAAAATCAAATAGTTGCGATTGCGTTTTCTCACCAGAAACGGAGTCAGGGTCAACTCGATTAGAGCCATTGAGAACGACAATATACTCAACGGGAACTATGGAGATGACCCTCTTTCCTTAGTGCTAAACTACCTCTCGAATCATTGCACTTCGACAATTGATGAGTTCATGATAGAGGTCCCATGGATGCATATACTCCGGAGCAAAACCAGCAAGCTGATCAGCTAGCTCGGTGAGTTCGCCATTTGAAGAGTTAGATGATATTCCCAATTCCGATAGTTCAAAGGAACTCAAAAATTCGCAAGGCGGATAAGTCTCTTTGAGCCCGACTTTAGATGTCTCAACTATTTGGTGAATTGTCTGAATCGCATTATTGCCCTCAAAACTGAATACGGCCTGCTCATCTCCTCCACCACACAGGTGCGCCGCCTTGGCGAGCCCTATCTTCGGCATAATTTTACCTATGAGTTCCTCGATTTCTGCGCCACACACGCAACGCCCTAAATCAATTCGTATTTCAGATCCCCAATATTCCCGCCACGTATGCCCACAAATATCGGGTTCGTAGATAAGGTATGGCTCAGACACAGATCCGTTAATCAAATCGATCTTCATCGCTATTATCCCAATACTCGGTGCAACCATAATTGACCGACCGCGCTCATAAATTGAGTAAATGTTTGCTGAAATCTCCATTCGCTCTTCCCCTTTCGTATGAATTTCCCGATCTACCATGCATGAGATTTTCCAAGGGTTGGGTTGAGTTGACGTCAAAAAATGATGCATTCACGTTTAACACCAAAAATAAACGAACATACCCTGGCCAATACCCAGTAACCGCAATTAACCGGTTTGAACACGATCCAAGATCCCAATTCGGAGATGCGGTTCTCTACCGTCAGACCCCGGCCTGCTCATGCCGGCGGCTGTTGGGCTATGACATCCCAGTGGCGGACGGGCGAGTGACCGAAGGTTTATCTATCAAACCTAAAAAGTGGCGGGGATTATCCTACTGAAATCCCGGATCGGGACGGCAGGATTTGAACCTGTACGGTGCGTCTCGCAGGGTGTCCCATAGTATGCAAATCAGTCCCTTATAGAACTTGTACCCGATCTTTCACGCCACTTTACTCGCTGAGTGTGCTGGTTCGTGTGCTGGGCTCTATAATTTCATTCCACTACGCTGATGCAGTCAATTAATAGCAGGCAGGACGCGGCTGAGATATCGGGGGCTTGCCAAACCAACTGGAGCTTTTTGATGGAGATCTGCCAGAGCAATGTCCGCGGTGTAGTTAAGCTGTTTCGCCCGAACAAGGGGTATGGATTTATTGTCGACAGCAGCGGACAAGACTATTTCGTGCATGTCAGCGACATCCAAGATGACGACACGCTAACACGCGGTGATCGCGTCGCTTTCAATAGTACGCTAGGCGACAGGGGATGGCGGGCGGTATCAGTAAGGGTCAAACAAAAACAAGCCAGCGACGTTCCGTCCTCAAGGCAAGGTTCCGCCGACGATTCCGAACAAACTACGTCGAGCAGCGCCCCGACCAATCCCATCGACGAAAACGGCTTGGTTTGCTGCCCCTCGTGCCAGACCCGAGTTAGGCCACGAATCATTACGAGTTCTCGCGCGATGTGGAACGACCCAAGCTCACATCATCAACGACGCTTAGGTGTCGTGCCGATGTATTCGGCCTGCCCGGCCTGTGGGGATACGATCGAAAAGTTTAATCGAACGGACAACGAGATAATGATTGAAAAGGCCGATGAACTCGCTCCCATGGTGGGCTTGCTGGTCGGAGTATTGGCCCTATTTGGTTTTGCAGGCTATGTCTTTCACCAACTCTTTGGCTGACGACCGTGAATGATCCCGCCGCGTGCACCACGCGTATCCCCGTGAGAAGGTCAGAATTAGGATCTCACTGAATGGTAGGCGGTCAAGTTACTGGGCGCAAGTCAGAGAAAACTTAAAACTGGTAGAAGAGACGATGGTAAATTTCTTTTAACCGGAGGCTTCCTGTTCGTTTTCTACAAGGATTCGACACTGCTCAATCGCTTTCCGAACACGCTTAACATGTGAGTACCCGTCGTTCCTGCGAAGATTGTCTTTCAGCTCATAGTCCGCTCTGACTCTTAACCTTTTCGCCTGCTTTAACTGATTACCTATACGTTTTAAATCACGCTCTGTCGACAGACAAAAGGCGTCGTGGAGTGCTTGATGGCTAGGTGCGTTAACCAAGTCCAAGTTGATCTCATGTGCTAGTTCTGTCGCATGATGAAAAAAAGAATAGTAGCTTCGACTAACAGCACTCCTCAAGAGGCTCGCTTTATCACTTTTAAGGAACTCTTCTGCATCCTCCAAGAATTCGATCGAATCCATGACTAAGCTGCCACCTTCTCTCCGTAGAATAGGGTAAAGAAAAAATACTTCTCAACATTAACGCCAAACGAATGAGCACTTAACTCATCAGCTACTTGTTCGTTTAATCTCTCTAGATCTTCCGTATCGGCGTTTACCTCAATATCTATGCAAAGAAGTTCCTCACCTGATGCTCCGAGATAGCTCAAAGAGGTCATACAATCAAGTTTCAGATCATTAGAGAAATAAGCGCGCAAAGGTTTTGCGGCTACATCAATATACTCTGCTATCTCTCTGTCCGATATTCCAAGACTAGCCTTAGCTTTTCTCACATTCTCAATGCTGTCGAAATCTGAACAATCATCCTCAGATATTTCCGCATTGAGTTTTTCCAGCTTGAATATCGCCTGCTCCCAGAGGTCCAAGAAACCATAGGCAATAGCTTGTCGCGCCACTGACTTCAAGAGATCAATATCATCTTCAAACTGACTTATTGATTTTTCCGCCGCATTTAGGAAATTCAACGGCAAAAAAGAATCAACCATCGCAAGGTTAAAATTGCCCTGCATAGTCGCATTACTGAATCCAACCGTGTCCCTGCCACCTAGCAGCCGCTCGATCTCGTCAAAATCGCGATAGATTGCAGCGACCATTATCCGCGCGAGTTCTCCAAGCTCAGAGTTCTCTGGAATCTGTCTCGCCAGATTTCTCGCTCTTGCTTTTTGGATGTCATTGATTGTCTCGCGATTCAGCTTCGCTGTGGAGGCAATTTGCGAAAGCTCGCTGAATTGCTCTTGGTAATGATCGGGAAGCATGGATCTACCTGCTGAGCTGTCTAACTTTGAGAGACCTGGCCAAAAGTGTAACACTGCTCTCCAGGCTAAGCGAGGTCGACCAGAGACCTGTGTTAGTCCAATGGCAAGCCCTCGAAACTCTAGACACGTGAAAGCTGCTTAAAGTGCTGCTTTTCGAAGTCCATCGGAGACAGGCCACCGTGAGGCCGGGATTAACGAATGGGCCGCGTTCGGTACACTATCCTAGTTTTTCGTTATCGGCCCCAAGGGCAGATCAAAGCCCTTGGCTATCAGCCTTTTCCGGCTTCCAGATCACCGTTTCGGCTCCCATTCCCGTGCCAGTTTCTGAGCTTCGGCGATCTGATTCCGAGTCATTCTCTGTTTGATAACGTCAAGGTTGTTGCTTGAGTCAGTATGTCCACGCGCGGCTGCCAGATTAAACCACTTATGAGCGAGCACATAATCCTCTGGAACAATTTCACCTGCGGCATACACTTTTGCCAATTCCCCCTGAGCGGGTGCATGGCCATGCTCCGCCGCTTTTCGGAGCCACTTCAACCCTAACTGCTTGTTGTCCCCCGAGAAAAGCCACACGGCATACTGCGCGGGCGCGTGGCCATGCTCCGCGGCTTTGAGGCTCCATTCCATCGCCTGTTCAGAGTCCATGGATACGCCTTTGCCAGCGCCGTACATCCATGCCAGACTCAACTGAGCATTTGCGTTCCCCTGTTCCGCGGCTTCCCGGTACCAATTGACCGCTTTTTCATTGTCCTGGGATACACCCTGACCGTTTTCGTACATATGCCCTAGTTCAGCCTGAGCGGGCGCATTTCCCTGTTCCGCAGCTTTGCGATACCAGTTGGCCGCCTCCTCATAGTCCTGAGATACACCCCGACCGTTGTGGTACATCAATCCCGCATTGTACTGAGCACTCGCATACCCTTGCTGGGCGGCTTTCTCGTACCAATTGGCCGCCTCCTCATAGTCCTTAGAAACACCCCAACCGTTCAGATACATCAACCCCATATTGGACTGAGCAGCTGCATTCCCCTGTTGGGCAGCTTTTTGGAACCACTTGGCGGCTTTCCCATGGTCTTGGGAGACGCCATCGCCCTTCGCGTATTTGATCCCCAGACTAATCTGAGCGTTAACATCTCCCTGTTCAGCCGCTTTGCGCATATCAGTCAGGCCTGCACTCTGCGCAAACAACGGTAAACAAAGAAATGCACAAGTGATTGCTAAAACTCTAAAATTAAAGCGCATGACAATAATCTCTCCGACTTCTCGATGAACTAAATCATTAAAATAGTACAATTGAATTGAGAAGTTAGTTTAAATAAAAGCAAAAGGAGCCGCTCCTTCCTGTCGTAATTTGTTGTTAAAAGCGCAATGGGTGGTACTGAAACGGGGTGAGGGTCACGGAATGGTTTTCCGTGTTCATTCTGGCTCCGTGCAAAGGGGCAATGGTTGAGCGCGATCAACGCGAGTTTGGGCGGCGCCTGCGACAGGTGGTGTCGGAAGCATAGAGGCCATTTTGAGGTAAGGGTGCAGTGAAAGCGGGGAGGCGTCAATTCTGCGAAGTTGGATGGTGGTCGGGTTGGGTTGACAGCTCTCAGCGAGTCCGAGAGCTGTTTCGAGAACCAGGGCCATGCGAGGCAGCTATAGGCCCCAGATGGCCAAGGCTTAACATAACCCCGTTTATTGGCAATCGGGCCTATCCCACGATGGGTTAGTCGCAGTTGTTAAATTTCGAACACCTTTTCAGAAACTCAAAAGATCTGGAATCCTCAGTCTTAATCTCAAAACGATCTCCATTACTGCATGATACATAGTAGTGAACCGGGAACACCCCGACTTCGTTTTCTTCTTCCTTTACATGTGTAACTTGATGGCATTCGAAACCCTGTGCGTTGATAACGCCCTGAAGCTTATTCTTAAATGACTCTTTGAACTCTGTGACAAACTGCGCCGCTTCAGCATTGGCACCCGACATGCCAATCAAAAGCGCCGCTACCAGCAGCATCAACCGCATCATCATTACTCCTAATCTTTGCCGAAATCGTTGTTAACCTCGATAGCATTTTAGGCTTCGAGATCAATCGTGCAACCTACTACCCTTCAGAATCATTGTTTACATACGACAGTGCTTGGGGGAAGGCCGGCCGTCTCCCAATCAGTGAGAATGTGTTGTCAGAGAAATGGTGCAACTCGGTGCCGGACATGCTATTTCCTCCGATGGTTAACAGGATGAACCCAGTATGATTAGCGTTCAGAACATCACCGCGCCATCGCTTACCACGGTGTCCAGAATCAGCGGGGCGGATCAGGCGAGAGGGGTTGGGATTTGTTTCATAGCCATCTCCATGGTGTGGTTATTAAATCGGATAGAGATGGTAGTTGATGCTTATAAGCGGCGCGGCAATAGGTGCGTCATGTTTTGTTAAGGCATGTAAGGATTCTCTGCCATGAGCCACCGAGAGCCTGGTTCATTTGATCGGTTGGATGATGGAGGGATGACAAGCCACCTATAGGTTGGACGCGTGCGAGTTGAGGTTCTTTTGCCTTAGCTTGGACTTCCCCGTTATAGATCAATTGCGGAGTTGCGAAATTGAGCAAGCTCCTCCTCGAGGCGGGCATTGTGTTCGTGTAGTTCTTCTAGTCGTTGTTTTTTCGCCTCTTCTGCCTCCTCCAGAGTCTCATAATTGATGGAATTGAAGTTATAGACGGTATCGGATCCGATCAGCGAGCGTTTGGTCTTTTTGATGCCGTTCCTTTCGATTGATTCAATCTGGTCCCTGATTGAGGCTTGCTCGTGCTCAACTTCATCAATTCGCTGTTTAATCTGGCGCCTTTGCTCCTCGGCCTTTTCCTGTAACTCCTTCTGCCTCTCTCGCTCTGCAGAGATTTTTCGCTCCTTCTCTTCAAATTCGGCCTGGAGCTGTTCCTGTTTGATGCGAGTTTGGGCTGCCTCACGAGCTGCCAGGCGCCGGGCTAGGTAATCACGATACGTGATGTACTCGAGCTGTTCATAAAAGAACTGAATCCGGTCCGGAACAGATACGCCCCAACCGAAACCCCAGCCACCACCGCTCTCCGTGCCGATTCGCATGCTTTTTTTGGTGAACGTTTTCCCCTTGTTAAAAACAATGACGGATTTGATCTCGCACTGATGCTCGTTCAAGACAGCGAGAAAATCATTTATCTGCTGCTGGTACTCGTCCAGGTCCGCATAGATGCTAGTCCTCTCCTTTGAAGAGGGTGCATCCTTCGTTTCCTTGCCCTGCAAAACGAACCAACGTGTAAACGTCTCACGCCAGCAAACAAGTTGGTTTAGGGTTTCTTCGGGGTAGGCGGGATCATCTTCATTGCTCAATGGGAGGCTCCTAGAATGATTACTGTCGATGAGGCTCTTCATCCAAACTGCAAGAATCTAGTTCAGCGCACCTCGTAGCTCAAGCTCCCCGGTCTCACCAGGGACGCTTTGAAATGGCCTCCATTCGAGGCTGTGGGGTGTCACATTGGTCGAGGAAAGTCCAAGATCGCCAGAACGGCCAGTTTTTTGGTGCAAAAGCGGCACAAGGAATAACGCCGACGCCCGCTCGGAGCTCAGCCGGATCCAACGCAGCCAAGCTCTCATTCACCCTGGGACACAGGGCCCGGAGCTGGCGCCGGAGACGCCGCTCATCCTCGAAGGTTTGAAATCCGATATTACAGGGAAAGACCGAATCGCAGTAGAGGTTAGTCACGACCTGAGCGACAGAGCGCTCAGCGCCAGCGTCCAGTGTGTGCTAAGTTAAGAATCACCCTGAGAACGCTGGACAATTTCGGCGCTGTTCACTGCGTCACGATCAACTTCCTGGCCGCCGGCTTGGTTATTGACGCCTACGATGTTGGCCGAGCTGATTGCATCTCCTCGAACCGTGGCAACCACGTTGAGGTGAATCGCGTGCTCCTTAAGAAAGGAGTCCGTAATGGCGGTCATCTCACGCTGGGTCAAGTGTCCCTTCATGAGCTCTGCATTAAAGGTCGCTTCGTCAGAGGTCCTTACAATCTCAACGCGGTACCGATCCTGGCGCTGCTTCAGCAAAGTTATATGATACTGGCCGTCTATACGCTGCAGCTCCGAAATTTGTCTTTCGCGCCTGGTAATATCAGCGAGGTCTTGCTTTTTGAGTATGGCTCCAGGTACTTCCACCTCATCAGCATCCGACACGGCCCTCAACAAATCGGTCATTAGCGCTTGGTGCTCAGTGTTCACGCCACCGACCCTCGGGTCCTGTTTGGCAAGCTCCATCGTGAGCTCGTGCCGATTCTGTTCTTTTTGATGGGCTTCTTCACTCGTGAGGTAACCCTCATAGACGCTGGCACTGCCCCAAACAACAGCAACGCCAAGCACTGTGACCATGATCTGTCTACCGGTCATTTTATCCACCGCATTATGAGCAAGGTTGTTGAAGAACTCACTCAAGTCCGCCTTAACCCCTGAGCTGCCTTCCTCTACTCGGAACAAAAGCTCCAGAGCATCCCGCTCCTCCTGAGACAGCGCTTTCGCGGTCTTGCCGTAGACCGCTTCCGCGTAGACGCGATGAAGATGTCTTTGCATCTCCACCATGGTTCGCATCATGGAGGTTGTCAGCGTGGAATCATACCGGGAACCGCGAACCGTTATTTCAAATGTCGGCCAGTTATCAAAGTTCAGTTCAACAATGTCATCTTGATACGCGCCGTCCAAGGCCTCACGTATAAGTTTGAATGCTTCCTCATCATTATGGATCGTTAGCGACGTCGTCATTAATCCTTATTCCTACTTCTTCTCTGTCTGATTCCCGGGGGAGTATGCAATAGCTGATCTGACCTGTATCAATCACCTGCAGAAACCTCCCTGTGTGGGGGTTGAACAATCGTTTGGACCAAGGCACCCCCTAGATACGATGCAAGGCAATCACTTTGATCTTCAATGTCCTCTTGACGAAGTGCGGCGATAGCTTGGCCTACGACTACCTCCCACGGCTTCTTGGTGCCGGCGATGCCGCAAATCAGATTCCGAATCGCCTTTATCTTGCGGTGCCTTAACCGATCCCTGGATTCCACCAATTCACGCTCCAAAGCCACGTCACTGTGATTGGGATTTGCAATGATCCATTCCCACGCTTTCGCTTTAAATCCTTCCCAAGGCTCCCCCTCCACTCCAGATCCCAACAGCAGTCTCAGGCAATCATCCGTGACTAGAGCGTTCTCGATCTCATAGCATCGTAGTCTGAATCTTCTCACTGGGCCAACTGCGCCAAGCTCCTCACTATGACCGTCACCATCACGAATTGAGTAAGAGCATGGTTCATCGTATATGGCCAAAAGCAACTTAGAACACACATCCTCCATTTCCCCCTGTACATCAACAGATTGGGCAAGCATAGTGACCCTGACCCCGTTTCATTACCCCCCATTGCTGGAAAAATCCGGCTCTTGACCCTGCCCCCCCCCCCTTTAGAAATGGGGGATCACCCTATGGGGTTTGCGCTCGCACAATCCTCTTCGGTATAGGTGGTTTGCCACATCATGAGAGGTTTACGGAGGAATACGACTTTATGATGGACTCTAATGCGGATGCAATTAGCCGCAAAAGGGGTGCCAATCCAATCAGCACGGAACACGAATGTCCGTCGCGAGAAGCTACATGTACCGCCACTGGCTTACCTGTCACACAAGTTGGGATATCGCCTATTCTGACGCAGAAAAACGCGGGGGAGCGCAGATTCAAATGGACCCGGAAGAACGAATTACGCGTGAAATGCTCTATGAAGCGGTATGGACGGACCCTGTTTCCAAAGTAGCTGTACGCTATGGCATTTCAGGCGTGGCATTGGCGAAAGTGTGTCGTAAACACAAAGTACCGATACCCTCCCGAGGTTATTGGGCCAAGCTCAATGCGGGCAAGACACCAAAACGTACACCATTACCTCGTGCCAAAGAGTTTGACAGCTATTCGCTACCGTTGAGTCGAGCGCCATTGAACGGTCATGACACCACCCCGCCCTCAAGCAGTACTCCCACAACCGCACTATTGCGCATTGGCGCTGTCAAAGTACCGGATAATCTAACCGCGCCTCATCCTCTTATAAGGGCCGCATCCAAGCGATTAAAACGCAAAACAGGCTGGAATAATCACAAAGGACTCCGTTCTGCGCCTGGGGAGGTGTTCCACCTGGAGGTCACCCGATCAGCTATCGATCGAGCTTTGCTGATCGCAGATACGCTGACCAAAGAGCTTGAAAAGCGTAACATCAAAGTTCGGATTGACCACGAGAAAAAACGCACTGTCATCGATGTAGAAACGGTCTCACTGGAATTAATCATCAGTGAACACGTTGCACGAACAAAACACGAGGCAACGACCGCAGAACGCCGAGCCATACAACGATGGGAGCGTCCCCAAAGAGTTATTGTCAAATCTGGTGTATGACCATCAGGCGGCGCTCCTGTCAGATTGATCGTCCACCCGTTCTCCATCTCGAAACTGGACGTTGTCCACGACCAGCTTCAGTTGGTCGAACCCCTTGATCCGCTTCCAGCGTTTCTGGGCGGATTGGAGCAGCTTGAACACCATCGACAGCGTGGTGTCCCGGGAGCCGCAGGAGCGACTCCGTTTGGTTCTCAGTCGCACTGTCGAGAAGGTGGACTCAATCGGGTTTGTTGTCCGAAGGTGAATCCAGTGCGCGGCTGGAAAATCGTAGAAGGCCAGCAGTTCGTCACGATCCTTCTCAAGGTTTTCCATCGCTTTCGGGTACTTGTCCCTAAATCGACGCAGGGTGCTGTCAAAGGCCTTGTGAGCACTGTCCCGTGTCTCTGCCAGGTAGATCTCATGCAGCGCTGATTTTGACCTTTGGCTGGACCGACTTGGGCAGCTAGTCCAGCACATTGGCCGTCTTGTGAACCCAGCACCGCTGGTGGCGGGTGTCTGGAAACACCTTACTCAGCGCCTTCCAGAAGCCCAGAGCCCCATCGCCCACCGCCAGCTTGGGCGCATGTTCCAGGTTCCTTTTCTTCAAGCCCGTAAGCAGCTGATACCAACTGGCTTCGGACTCGCGGTGGCCGTCGTCAACGGCGACCAGCTCCTTGTGGCCGTGCTCCGTGACCCCGATAATCACCAGCAGGCACAGCCGGTCGTCCAGGCGGACGTTGCTGTACACTCCGTCCGCCCACCAGTAGACGTAGCACTTCTGGCTCAGGTCCCGCTGCTGCCAGTCGCGGTGCTCTTTCAACCACTGGGACTTGAGCCGGGAGACCGTGTTCGGGGACAGGCCCTTGGCCTGTTCGCCGACCAGCGCACTCAATGCCTCCTGAAAGTCTCCGGAGGAGACACCCCGCAGGTAGAGCCAGGGAATAAGCTCCTCCAGGCTCTGAGCACGCTTGAGATACGGCGGCAGCAGTTGGCTGTTGAACCGGATCCCCGAGCCACTGCGGTCTCTGACCTTGGGCACCTGCACCTCAACGTCGCCGACACCGGTCTGAACGGTTCGCTTGGGCAGATGGCCGTTGCGCACCACGGCCTGGCGACCATCGGGTGTAGTGACATCCGCATACTGGCTCAACATGCTCTCCAGCTCCGTTTCAACGGCCCGTGCAACCAGATCGCGGGCACCCTGGCGGATCAGCTCGTGCAGCGGGTCGTTTTGAGTCCGTTCTGGTTGTGAAAGAGCATGCAGGTTAGACTTGGACATGGCGTATCATTCCTCTGTTGGTTGTGATCTTGGCGGAGATCAACCAACAGGATACGCCACCTCTTCAACCTGCTTCCATACACCAGAAATCACCATAACTCATCCCCAAACCGATGGAACCTTGAGATCCCTCTAATACCGGAGTTTGAGTTCAATCCGACTGGAAACTTGACCATCTCAGTTGGGCACTATCCATCCAGAAGCTGGCATGACACTCCCAAGACTTCGTTGGAACACAGGCTTCATCAAGTGATTGCCGGAACACTCGATCTAGCAGAAAAGTGCCACTGTCGCGCTGAGGAGCAGAAGAGAAGGCGCTTGGCCCGGGAAGAAGCAATTGCTGAGTATCAGCAGAGGGTTGACCTTCGTCAGGCGGAAAGAGCACGGCTTGAACAATTACAATTGAGTGCTGAGAAATGGCAAGAAGCTGAACGGATTAGACGCTACATCGATGCTGCCGAGAAGTCTGCGAGAGACAATGGTGGACCCACCCCAGAGCTCTGCGAATGGATTGACTGGGCGCGCCTCAAGGCTGACTGTATCGATCCAATGGTCCCCGTATCGGACGTGATTCTAGACAGTCCTGAGCCAAGCCGACCGGGTCATTATTACTAATACTGGCTTTATCTGAGGCGGCAGGTCAGTTCAAGAATTGAAATCTATTGAGAGCCCTTTTACCCCTACCCCACAATTCTGTACCGCTTAAACATTCAAACGGTGAGTAATATCACGATGGACCACGACAGAGATTCCGAGACAGACCTCCAAAGCCAAACTCATCCGCCTGAAGTTGAGGTTTCAGAGGATGATCCGTACTCACATTACCTCAGCGTGTGGGATACGGAGGAGTCTTTGCAGGAACGTAGCAGAGCCGTGTTCCTGACCATTCAAGGGATCCTCATCACCGGAGCAACTTTCTACTTGGAATCCAACAAGGGGATGATTATATTTTTCGCGATACTTGGCACACTCGCGTTTTTAGAATGGTTCTTTGATTCGCTGTCGCGATCTAAACGGATAGCATTTTTAAAATGGCTGATAATGCAACACGAACAGCATGGATTCAAAGAAAGACAGATTTTTACTAGCTTGGCTAAGCTTGGCCCCCGATTTACGTATAGAGGCAGAGACTTGTGCGATTCCTCAGAATTTATTGGGATTATTAGAAGCATTCGTCACATGGATAATATCATCGCTTCTCTAGTCTCAGCTCTTTGGGTTCTTTTCATTTCCGTTGCTTTAACCCCAAAATTTGAGGTACGACTCTTCGGAGATTGGCTACTTAGTATTTTCGGGGGTCAGTAATTATTGGGCGGTATGCTTTAATGCGCCACCGTTCTGGCCCCTGGCTTCCTAAAGAAGTCCTTGTTGTTTCACGCTAGCCCAAAAACTACGTTCAACATCTCCAGCCCACGCTGTGAGTCAAATGCTAGATTATTCCTAAGGTGAGGGCTGATCTGCAGCTGAAGACCCATGCGCTCATGAGCGCCTGCTAAACGAAACAGTTTGGAATCCTCTTTGAATCGTTGGGAAAGGATATATTCGATTACCTCTCCGAAATTGACCATAAACAGTGACGTGAAGCCGGTATCCGGTCTGCGTGTTCCTTTCGGTGAGCGCGGTGGCCAGATGTTCCCGCCAGAGAAAGTTGCGAGAGGCCTCGACTGCGAGTGCATCTGCCCCGGGTGTGGCAACCGCCTGATTGCCAACCAGGGTCCACGTAAGCGCGCCTACTTCTCCCATTACCGCAGTCCTGAATGCTCCGGCGGCTACGAGAGCGCGCTTCACAAAATGGCTAAACAGATCATCCTGGAAGCGTCATGGGTGACTCTGCCGTCCCACAGCGTCACCGTTAAGGTCCCGTTGATCGACGGCACTTCGCTTCTTGACGACGTTTCATTCGAGCGACGCCCATGTCAGTTCCGATCAGTGTGCCTAGAGCACAGCGTCGAGCGTTGGTGGGCGGATCTGAGAGCAACCCTGAAAAATGACGCATCACTTCATATTGAGATCGCCGTCACCCACTTTGTCGACGAGGATAAGTCGGCCGGGATGGACAACATGATGGAGATTGACCTCAGCCATGTCAGCTACGAAACGGCAAGGGATATCGACTCACTACGCCAGACAGTGCTCGAAACTGCGCCCAGGCAATGGCACCGGGTGTCGCTCTATGACGATTTGTCGCGAGTAAAGGCAAAACAACGCCAGCTGGAGGCCAAGACGGCTGCTCACAATGACAGCATCCGAATCAGGCTTGAGCGCGAAAGGCAGCGTCAACGCCGGGAAAGTCTTGAAGTTGAGCGCCAGCGCCACGAATACGCCCAGCACATCGACATCTTGAACCGAATGCGTGACCCAGACGCCCAGAAGCGGCTTCGGGATGAACGATGGCAACAGTGGCACGAGACGATCGCGAGCAATATCAGTACCCTTTCCGGGTTCTGTTCGGTCTTCGATCTGCCGGCCGACTGTGTGGGAGTTGCTCTTGAAGGAGACTGGATTGTACCCGCTCACCCGGCTGTGTGGCAGTTTTACCTTCTCAAGATCCTGTCCCAGCACCCTCGAAGTAGAGACATTTATATCAGCGAGGGAGTGCAGGTGATTAAAACCGCCTTTGGGTTCGAGCCAGCGGTTGAGACGCTCGTCAACGCAGCCCCTAGATACGCGGGCAAGCCACATCGTAGCACAAGCACCGAGGGACCCAACTTTCTCACCCCCGAAGAGCGTGACGCACTGATCACGCCGAAGCGGCTAGTTAAGCGCTTTCTTGAGACGCTGGTAACGTGCGGCTTTTTGGAGACGAGCTCCAGCTTGGGCGATTTTAAGATCGCGGACAAGGCCAGAAAGGAAGAGCGGCAGCAACAAAAGCAACTCAAGGAAAAGCGAGAAGCGGAGCTCCAGGAGCAGATCTACTCGCCCCAGCATCGGCGCTACTGCGAAAACATGTTGGAGAGCTTGTTGCTGCAACGTGCCAGCACGGCCAGTGAGTGCCTTCGGTGCTGGGCGCTAACAACATCGCGAGGCTCATGCCCACGCTGCCAGGGTGGCGCACTCGCTGATGTCGAGCTTAATGAAGTCTTCGTTGAGCGATACCGCCAAAAGCTCGACACTCTGCCCCGTTGAGCTTTCTTCACCCAGAAAACAGTAATCACTTTCGTCAGAAACTAACCAGGCTAACTCCCCAAGTCATCATTTCGTTGTCCTGATAGACAGTTTCGACGCGTGGCACGGAGTTCATCTTCCCGGACCAAGTCCCGCAAGCGCTGACACTCCACCTTTGTAACCCATCCCCGGCCACTCTCCCGGACAGCATCCAGATAGGCACGAGCCAGCCTGTTGGAGGAAACCTGACCCAAGGCTTTATACAGTCTCAGCTCAGCCTCGTTCAGGTCTTCCGCTCTGAGAAAGGCTCCCATTGCTTGAGAAATAGGAATCGATGAAAGCGCCATAATTACGCCGCCGATCACAAGGCCTGCTGCCTGAGATTGATCTGCACCAAAGAATAAGAAGAACCCGCCCAGGCCAATAGTCAGCCCCGATAAACGCCTACCCCGCTGCGCCTGCCGTTTGCGCTCAGTGAAGATCCAGGTGCTGTCGGGGGGTGGCGAGAAACAATGCTCGTAGCAGCGCCACCTCGAGAGAGAACAAGTGACAATGGCGCCATTGACCAAGAACGCGACCAAAACAAGGACCAGAATGAGCAGAAAAATCGTCGCAACGTGCATAAAAGCCCCTCAAGATTGAAAGCCGAGTGAATTTTGACTGCTAGAGGAATGGCGTATCAGATCCGCCGCACTCTCAAGCCCCATCATCGCCGTTGCGTAAAGAAATCCGCGAAATCTCAGCATCGTGAGGCAGCTCAACGGCGGCACGGAAGGTATTTTCAGCTTCCCGGAATAATTCAGGGCTTAGCTGGTAGGCCGAGACCGGAAATCCTTCATCTGCCAGCAGTGCCAGAAAAACCTCGAAGGCCTGCGCGGTCCGTTCATCATCATCTGGAGTCGGATCAGGGTTCTTGATTTGATGATAAGGCAGCCTTTCCGTAATCAAACCCGCATCTATTGATCTGGCGTACAGGCCCGCTTCTTCAAAATAGGGATAAACTCGGTCGCCGGATTGGTGGTACGCAGTGACGTCGAAACATTCGTATAGAATCCTGTCTCGGTACTCAAAGGCTTTATGTCTCGTCCGGCCACAGCAATCCTTCAACCACTTTCGTGTTTGAGGGGAGTCATCCGGCTGGCCAACAGTCCGCGGCAGGAGTGGTAAGTGGCCCATCTGCCCAATGAAGCCAAATTCACTGGCACAGTCGAACTGATAGGCCCGCTCCGCGCTACTCTCACAGTCAAATAGAACGAGTAAAAGGTCTGCAGAATCACCCCAGACCCAGCTATAGAAGGCTGCGACCTCACGACGAAGCGACTCCAGCTGGATCCACTGATCGCGCTTTGAGAAAAGAGACAGATCAAAAAAACAGCTCGAGCCAGGCATGCCCCTCATGCCAACGGTGTTGCGAATAATCTGGTGATGAGACATAGGCAAACCCTACGACCTGGTCCCAATCCTCATGCCAGCTTTCACCCATTACTCTCGCCATCGTGCCCCCATAAACTCCAATCGATTGATCGGTTCACCCCGAATCTCTCATGAGTCCGCAAAAACGCAACAAGTCATATCAGGGCCCCTATCCCACATATCTGAACCGTTCCCGGTAAGCGAAACCGCCCTGCGTTCTTCGCCATCCTCACCGTCCAGTGATTCGACGACCTTGGGTGGGATCATTTCACTTGCCTGAGCTTCAACCTTGAGCCGGGCTGAACGCCCCCACCCGTCTATGCCCTAAGAGCGAAGACAAGTTGCGTTATTGCCACTTCGTGCTCCGATATAAGCCATCGCGGCTCTGAGTGCTGCTTAATGGACTGCGCAGTCGGGGCTGGCTGGTCCCAAAAGTGCAACCACAAGACGGGGTGACTAATGATGCTGAAACGATTGGCAATTCGGTTAATGGTGATGGCGCTGATGTTCGACGCCAGTCCGAGCACAGGGTCCGAGCCCTCAAAATGGTCACAGGTAATGGTTGGGACCTATCCCATGGGCAATGATCTAACAAACAATCAGGCAGTCGATGAAATCCGCGCCCAACTGAAAGAACGCGCCGTTCACAAAACAGGCGAATACATTATCGGGCGCCAGACCCTATCGAACGGCGAAATCAACGAAACCATTGAAAGCATTCAGGGAGGGCTTGTCACCGTTGAGATCCAAAATACCGAGGTAATTTCACACGATGGTCAGGCAATGGTGCGCGTCACTGCCAGGGTCAGTGTTGATGAACGCGATATGGCCCAATTTCTCCAACCAGAAAATGGGGTCGAGGAGGATCCGGAGACTGTGGCCTACCGCTTGTTCGATCGAACGGATATCGGCACTGGTCTGACATCAATGCGCGACGAAATGTCGGAGATGAAAGGTCACATCCGCGATGTCGTCAGCGAACTGCGGCAGAACCTAATCTCCAGTGTCTTTATCACCCCCAAGCCCAACGTCAATGCCGATTCATCGCGTCTTCATCTGAGGGTTCTCTGGCAGACTGCAAGCCCCACCCTACTGCTCCGCAAGGTGTTCGGGTCAGCTTTCGCCAAGCGTGATCCACATAAACGAGAAGCGATCACACGTGGATGGCGTGGTGGCCTGGTTACAGCGCGAGGGCGGCCGCACCGTCTTCGCTTCTACATCTACAAATCGGAAGGGCCGCCCCCAAAACGGATCCCTATTGAAGAAACCCGGCTCATGAATTTTGGTCAGCAAGAGCCAGACGCGGTACCGCCCTGGGAGATGATTGAGTATCGCCTTAATCCAATGGAAGAACAGACCAAAGAGTCCTTGCTTCGCCAGGCGGCATTCCTCTATCTCGCGCGCCAGCAGATGGATATTGTCGTTCGCATCGGCGAACGAGAGATCCGCCATGAGGTCATTAATGCCTATTGCGACAAAGGCCGTCGTGATCCGGTCGAGATATCGGCTGAAAGCTTGAGGATGCGCAACAAGGAAACCTTCAATCGGTGGGTCGAAGCCTGCCAGCCCCACCTTCGCGTCTCTTTTGTCCCGGACGCACCAATTGGCGAATGGTACTCGGGCAAATCAAAGATCGACTGGATCATTGCAAATGAAGAGATCCCGGATCCCGACCACGAATTCAGACCTGGTTGGGGCACTATGGATATCACCGAGTGGGACAACCAGTTGCGCCCGAGTTACGGCGACGATTTACCGGGGCTGGGTTGGGAGTTTGACGTCAACCTGGGCCCTGGCGAGGACCCGAACACGGTAACCGTGTCGATCCAGCGCAGCGACGGAAACGTCCATCACAAACCATGATTCGATCAAAAACCCGGTCAGAGGCTTTGTCAGGCCTCCCGAACCCAACGCCTAGGCTGCCGCGCTTGCATTTTTTCAAAAGTGCGGATAATCGATTTTGATCCTGCTGACATTTCCAACCAAAGAGGTGGCACATCATGGGAACACGAACACCGCATCGAATCGAAGGCCGTATCGTATGCATTCTGGCGATCACAGTTGCACTGGGCGGTTGTGCGTCTGCACCAGACCCTACCCAAGCGATGAAAGAACGCCTGGAGGTGGAGAAAATGCAGCGTCAAGCTCAGAACGAGCGGCGTCAGGCCCGCGAGGAGAGACTTCAAGAACGAATTGAAAGCCTCCCATCATGGGTTACCGAAAAGCCCCAAGCCGACAGTGATGGCGTCTATGGCGTTGGCGTTGCACGCTCTACGGACATGAGCGCGGCAATGGATAAGGCTTCACTCAAGGCTGACTTCGATATTGCGCAGCAGTTTAAACAGCAGATAAGCGCTCTCAGCAAGGATTTCAGGGCTGATGAGAATGGCAGGGGCAGCCAGCAGTTCGAACAGATCGTGGAACGATTCGTTTCAGCCGTCGACATGAGCGGCCAAGAGACCGTTAAAACAAAGGTGACGGTTGTTGATGGAAAATACGCGGCTGCCGTACTTAACCACCTTTCGTTCGATCGCATGGAGCAAATGCTCTCCCGGAAAAATAACCTCAAAGGCCAGGACCGGATGGAGAACGCGGTTGAAGAGCTCCGTAACCGGGTTAAAGCCAGTCAAAAGCCAAGCGATCTCTGAAGGGGACCTATCAGGCTGACCGGAGGGCGTTATTCACAGCGAGCCATTGGTTGTAACGGCTCAGAAAACCACGGTCAGCTGTCGCTCATAGTGTTCGCCACCCGGCCTTAATGTCGGTCGGATCCAGAAGGTCACACCAAGCTAAAAATACTGCACCCCACCGCACCACGGGTTGTAATCTGTTCTCTTTAGAGTGTGAAGGAGGGGACATTACCGCTTTGTCTCAACATCACTTTCAGTTGGGTTTCAACACGCTCTGGTGTAGCGTGAAGGCTGAAACCATAATTAGTGTGCGTTTGCAACAATGTGCCCACGGAGACTGCCCATGACACCCGAGACATCCGTTTTCGCCCTGACCGTTGTTCTGGGATTTGTGCATATTCTGGTTTGCGACGTGATCCAGACCCGGATTCACGGTGTTCGCGAAATGGTTGGGGCACGCGACTCATTCCGGCCTGCAGACAATGTTTATCTTGGTCGAGCGCGAAGGGCTAACGACAACTTTCGGGAGACCGCTCCCTGGGCGCTTGGGCTTTTGATCATGGTCCAGGTAGCCGAAGTCTCTGGAACCGTTACCGCCGCGGGGGCCTGGCTGTATCTTATCGCCCGCGTCGTGTACCTGCCCATGTATCTCTTTGGGGTGCCCTGGCTGCGAACCCTTGCCTGGACGATATCGTTGCTTGGCATTGCCATGATGCTGGTGCCGCTGCTGCGGTGATTATAGTAAATTGCTTTTAAGGGGTTTTTTTGAGTTATACCTAACATGGGTTAGCTGCAAACCTGCTTTAAATTACCTCACCACCGGCAGATGTTCTGGTCAAATCAAATCGGACACCGATTTAAGCAGCAACCGCGATTTCTTTCTCCCTCGGGGTTAAGTAACCGAGGGTGGAATGGAAACGGTCACTGTTGTACTCCATCTCAATGAATTTGATGACGTCCCTGCGTGCCTGTTCCAGGCTTCTGTATCGCTGGGTGTCGGTCCATTCGCTTTTTAGCGAGCCGAAGAAGCGCTCCATGACAGCGTTATCCCAGCAGTCGCCTTTACGGCTCATGGAGGCCACCAGGCCGTTCGTTTCCAAAAGGTGACGGTATTCGTGGGCCGCGTACTGGCTGCCGCGATCTGAATGATGAATCAGCCCCGTGTCCGGGCGACGGCGCCCCAGAGCCATTGTGAGCGCCTGGCTCACAAGCTCGGTGCGCCTGTGCCCGGCCATGGCCCAACCGACCAGTTGACGGTCACACAGATCCAATACGGCGGCCAGATAAAGCCAGCCCTCAAGCGTCCAGATCGCGGTGATATCGGCTACCCAGACCGTATTAGGTTCGCTGACACCAAACTCGCGAGCCAAGCGGTTTGGTGCCACCGGCAGCGAGTGCCCACTGTCGGTGGTACAGCGCCACCGGCGCCGTTGACGGCAGAAAACGCCGGCCTCGCGCATCAGGCTGCGGGCCTTGTGACGCCCCACAGAATACCCCTCTTTTTGCAAGGCCCTCGCCATACGACGGCTCCCATAACTCCCGCGTTTACGCCTATGAATAGCTTTGACACGATCAATGAGCTCACCATGCTCGATGCATTGTTCGCCCCTTCGCAGCCAGTCGTAATACCCGCTGCGTGAGACCTGCAAAACCCGGCAGAGAGCGCTGACGCCGTATTCAGCCTTCTCCGCGTCGACGAACCGATATCTCAGCTCGACTCGTTCGCGAAGAAGGCCGCCTTTTTTAAGATGTCGCGTTCGGTCTTGAGCTTTCGATTCTCTTCACGAAGTTGGCGCAACTCCTGGTCTCGCTCATCACGCCCGCCTGAAGACGATGGCGCCCCTTGCTGCTGGCGTTGCTCCCGCCGCCAGCGATCCAAACAGCTTCGATCAATTCCTAATCGCCTGGCCGCTTCCGTCACGCCGTAACCCTCCTGTTCAACCAAACTAACGGCGTCAGCCTTGAACTCATCCGAATACTTGCGTCGAGTTTGTTTACTCATCTCCACCTCCAATGCCCATGTTAAGGCTTAGTTGGGGTGTCCGCTATTATTGGACCAGATCAGCTTGGTTCGAGTGCGCTTTGACGGTACCCAGTACCGCATCCGTGACTTGCTCTTGCACTCACGCTACCCGCCGCATGAGTAGGTGAGAGATGCCTAAACTTTGACAGAGCTACGCGACATCCAGCGTCGTCTATAGTCCGTAATATGCTGGTAAGCATGGAGGCCAACATGGAGAGGGTCAATTCCTGGTGCAGTCGTCCAGAGCATGAATCGTTCTGTTTCCGTTAAATAGAGGTGCTGGCGCCCCCTGGCCCATAGACTGTGTATGCTGGCAAAGTCTGTTGGTGCGCTTCTGGCTAGTCCCAGTCCGCCGATGGAGTTCGAAAAGCAATACTTTGAGCAGGTCTCAGGTGCCTAGAATATCGGGGCTTGCCACATATCCACCCGTCAATGATTTAACGCCTTGCTCGCCGGAAAATTTGGAGCGCAGCGGATAATTTTTGCGAGTGCATCTACTTGTTAAAACTTGCCATCAGGAACCACCAGGCTCAGCCAGCCGCACAGCGACATTGCTGTGTTTCACTCCAGTGCCGTTGTCATGCCGCGAGCCGAAAAGATTGACCCATTGTCCCTGAACGAGCAGCAACTGGCCGTTGCTGGCACTGCTCCCATTACTCGTTGTGTAACTGCCAGCATAGTTGAATTGAAATTGGTCGGGTGAGCCTGAGACTGGCTCAAGCCCATAACCTATCGACAACTCACTTGAAGAAGCAAAGCCTTTACCCTGCCTCGATACGCTAACCTTTAATAGACTCGAATCCTCCAGGAAACTTGGCAGCAGGTCAGAAGGTGCGCTATCGACTTTGGTAGCCTGACACTCACAATACCGAACTTCCAACATCAACGGTTTACCAGTGGCATAGCCCTCAAGAGCGGAGTTTCCAGCAAGAGCAAAGATGGGAAGAAAGGATAGAAAAAGCAAGTTTACCCGCCAAATAATTTGTGATTCCACCCGTTGCATGTAACCTCCCGTGTTTTCGTTTTAACGACTTGCTCAGCGACGCTTTAGCGCGTCCGGTCACGCCCAGCAGAACTGAAACGTGTACTGGAGCTACTTGTTAATAGGCACAGGAAAGCGCTGGAGTACTGCTGCAAGGAGTAAACCTATAATTAACCCCACCACATTCCAAGGATAAACATCCGTAAAAAAGTAATCTCCCAGCATACTGCCAACGATGAAGCCTATCAGGGCTATTCGGAATTTCTGAAAACGAACCCACCATCTACGCCTTTTTCGTTGCTTTTTGACAAGGCGCTCACGGTTGGGCTTCAGAATAGCTTCTGAAGCTTCCTCTGCTTCTTCCGGAGTAAGCAATCAACACCTCCCTGTCCTTATCTTGCCTGTATTGGTTAGGGCGTCACACTCAATGCCTCGTAGGTACTTCCGAGAAATCCCACAACGTGCCCTCCCAACCGCTTATAGCTCCGTTATCTCCACATACCGGACAACGCCACACAATTGCATCATCTTCCGGATCAATATAGCTCTCAATCTTACCAACACACGGTTTTCGCTCCGGTCTCCTGACCCAGAACCCCCAGGCCTGGCGCAACGTGATTGAAGCGATGCCCGACGGAGAAGCCGTCCGAGCACGGTGGATTTTTCTCACTGGCAACCGGATGACGCCGCGCGGCAAATCCATCACCGTCAGGAAACTGCTGTCGGCCGTGGACGCCGGCATTGCTGGCGATAGCGACGATCTTGAACGCTTCGTTCGCGCTTTTCGCCTATCACCGGCGTTCACCCACAAGCTCTATGAGATGAGCGATGGACATGAAGGTGCGCTCGAAGCACTCTACGCCCGCTGGCGCCAGGCGGTGAATGAACTGGCCGAGCGCTTCTATAGGCTGGCGATCAAGGTGATCAATGCGCGCCAGTATTGGGGCCAACGAAACGCGGAGCTCTATTCCGAGGCCGCCCTGGCACTGATTTCGGCCGCTGAGCGCTACCAGCCCGAGCTGGGCCGCTTTTCCTCTTTCGCCCACTGGCTGCTCGAGACCTCGGTGTGCAATCGCCACGATAAGTTTTGGGCTCTCAGAAGCGATGCCGAGGTGGAGAAAGTACTCGATGCGGAAAAAAGACAGGCCGTAGGAGCCAGCGAAACGGAAGCTTTTCTTGAGCAGATCGAAGGCCAGTACCTGGCGGCGGAGCTGTTGAAGGAGCTTACCGGCAGAGAACGTTACATCATCGAGAACATCTTTGGCCTGGCCAGTGGTGAGCAGCCCGGCCGATCGGCCAATGAGCTGGCGGAGGTGCTCCATCTCAGCAAAGGCCGTGTGGCGCAAATCAAAAAAGCCGCGTTGGCAAAAATGCTCACGCGGGCACAAGAGATGAATATTACACCGACAGGATAAGTTACATGACACTTCCAACGACGGATCATGAACAGGATCAAACAACCCGCGCATTGCCCAGGATACGGCGTCGCAGCATTGATACCAAGCGCTATGATCAGGCCCTGGCTCAGGGTATGGAGCCCTTGGCGGCGCGAGTCCTGTGCGCCCGCCCATTCAGCGTTCATGCCCAGTCCCTGAACGATCAGATTCAGCCGTCAACCGATCGGCTGACACCGCCGGGGCTGTTGCCGGATATTGATCAGGCAGCGCGCCGACTGGCGTTGGCCGTCGTGATGGGCCAGAGCATAGCGCTGGAAACTGACCATGACGTCGACGGTGTGAGTTCGCATGCGGTGCTCAAGTCCCCGGCACATACCCCTTTAAAAACTATTTTATTCATGCAGTGACTGGATCATCTATATATTATTAGTTTCTCTATATAGGGATATAGGTAACTGATTTAAATGGGCATCAAAACCGAATAATAGAAAGAAAAATTCAGCTTCAGGGGTCTTCCAGGTTGTGCAGCGCGACGCATAGAGCATCGAAAATAAACTGCTGATCAATTTGTGGTGCGCTCTCAGCGTAAAAAATAACCAGCTTCAAAATAGTTGCGGAGTGCATTACATATCTCCTGTTACTGCGTAAAAATTTGCGTCGCGCGACCTGAGTATTGGAGCATATAAACAACCGTTGTGAACTGGGGGGGGGGGGGGGGCCCCCCTTTTTTTTTGGTTCCTTCTTTTTTCGGCAAAAAGATTTTTTTGATACCCCCCCCTTTTTTTTGTTTGGGGTGTTTTTGAGG
>Ga0136577_1000043_pt1 | contig 62063 bp, 57 predicted proteins | sample AntDeeMetagen186_FD_104793 | JGI IMG/M metagenome (GOLD analysis project Ga0136577, IMG submission 104793) | Saline lake microbial communities from Deep lake, Antarctica - Metagenome #186 | ecosystem: Environmental > Aquatic > Non-marine Saline and Alkaline > Saline | place: Antarctica: Deep... | reverse complement strand
GGTCTCGCACTATTCGCATGGTTCGCGGAACCTTTGGTTCCGCGCTAACGCTCGGTCATTCTTCCCTCGCTCATCCACTGTCAGAGCACGCTCTGACAAGCTGCTGAAAAATCAACGATTTTTCGCATCACGAGACGGCTTTGCCGTCTCGAACGTGTTCGCGAAGACCTCGCACGATTTTGCGCCGCGGTTCATTGGCATTCACCGCGGCCCAGCGTGCGCCACCGCAGGCCGGATGGACGGTCTAGAGTGAAACGTGGTTTCCTGCTCTCGATCACTGGTTCTCGAGCATCCGTGGTAACTCGTAGAACTCGTTCGGTGGAAGCCGTCGGGTCGGGGCGGGCTTCGAGTCACTCCGTCGAAACGCGATCGTCGTCGGTTACCGGCTCGAGTCCCGGTCGAAAGACCTCGGCGCGATCGTCCGTCGAAACGCCGTACGCCGCGTTCGCGACCGATTCCGGGAGAGAGACATCGCTGTCCGTGTAGTGAACGCGCAGCGACGCCCGAATCGCGTCTCGAACGCACGCACGCGTGGCCGCGCCGACCTCGGTGCCGCTTCCCGAAAACGCCGCCGGCGATCCCGACGGATCGTGGCCGACGATGACCGCATCCGTCGTCGTGCCCGGAAAGCCGGTTTCGGCGAGCAGCGTCGCCGCCTTCGCCTCCGCGGCGACCGCGATCAGATTCGCCAGCGCACCCGGCGCGAGGGCCCGCGTCGTCCCGACGATGACGTTGACGGTTCCCCGTCCCTGCTCGAGCGCCGATTCGTCCGTCGCCGGCCCGTCGAGATCGTTCGCGTCGGCGGGATCGGGCTCCATCGGCAGCGCGGCCGGATTCGATATTCCGGCGGTCGCGTAGGCCGTCACCGGACCTCGGCGAGCGCCGCGAGCGTCCGCGATGTCGACGCCGGTCAGCAGGGCCGGTCCGGCCGCGTCTGCGGCGGTCGGTTCGAATCCCGCACGCTCGAGGCGCTCGTCGACGTACGTCCCGAGATCGGTTCGCTCCCAGCCTTCGGGGACGGAGATGTTGTACGCACAGTCCGCCGTACAGCGGCCCCCGTTCCAGCCGGTTGAGAGCCACTCGGTCTCTGGTCTACCGACCCGAAGGACGCCGTCTCGTCGGATCGCGTCGTAGTCCGTGTCCGTTGCAGTCATCGATCGGTTTCGCGGTCGTCGTCTTCGTAATCGCGAACGCCGAGCGCCGCCAGCAGTCGGTCGTTCGCCGCGCGGTCTTTGACCGCGACCCGGACGTGGGAGTCGAGCGCGCGGAAGGTCGTCGCGTCGCGGATCGTCACGCCGGCCGCTCGCGCGTCGTCGATCACGGTCGATACGTCCCGATCCCCCACGTCACAGAGGAGGTATGGAGCAACCGATTCATGGACCTCGAACCGTTGCTCGAGCGCCTCGCGCATCCGTTCGCGCTCGCCGGCAACGCGTTCGCGCGTGTCCCGAACGAACTCGTCCCGCCGCAGGCAGTGCGTACCGACTCGAGCGGCCGGCGTCCCGAGCGACCACGTTCGACGGGCGGTCGCGAGCGCGTCCCGCTGCTCGCCGCTCGCGACGGCGAAACCGGCGCGCAGCCCCGGTAGGCCGAACAGTTTGGTCAGCGAGCGGGTGACAATGATGTTCTCCCGCTCGAGTTCGGCCGCCGACCGCCGGTCGGTGAAGCCGAGGAACGCCTCGTCGACGAGCAAGGTTATGTCGGTATCCGCACAGCGGGCCGCGAACGCCTCGAGCGCGGCCGAATCGATTGCATCCCCAGTGGGATTGTTCGGGGTACAGATCACCGCGAGCGCAGACGCCTCGAGTACGGTCGGCCCGATCTCGCACAGCTCATCGTAGCGAACGAACCGCGGTGTCGCTCCCTGTAACTCGACTTCGCGGGCGTACTCGCCAAAGCTCGGATAGGGAACCAGCGCCTCGTCGCCCGGTTCGAGCGTGGCTTCCATCGCCAGCCGGATCGCAGCGAGTCCGCCTGGAGTGGGGATCACCCGGTCCGGATCGCAGCCGATGAACGCCGCCGCGGCGGCCCGGAACTCCGGATAGTCGTCGTCCGGATAGCGACGGGACTCCTCGAGCGCGCCAGCGTATACGTCCGCGACGCCGTCGGGAGTATGCGGGTTCGTGTTGGCCGAGAAATCCAGCAGGTCGCGGTCGGATTCGCCGCCGTGAGGGACCCGCTCCCCGGTTCGGATCGAATCAGGGTCCACGGGTACCCTCTTTGGCTCCGTCACTGCCTTCGTCGTTTTCGGCACCCGATTCACTGCCGTCGTTCTCGATCCCCAGCCGAGCACAGACCGCCTCGAGACGGTCTCTCACCTCGCCCATCCGGGCCTCGGGGACGAGCGCGAGCGCGCCGCCCATCGCGACGCCTTCCTTGGCCTCGCCGGCACAGTAGCGCGTCATCGCAACGTGATCGCGCTCGTCGAAGCCGGGATCGGTGACGGTCACCTCGCAGGCGAAGCGCTCGCAGGCGTCCGTCAGTCGGTCCCCCTGTTCGTCGGCCACGAAGGAAGTGGTCGCGATCGATAGTGGCGCGTCGATCCCGGCGTGGCGCAACACGGCCGCGACGGCTATCATCTGGGTCCCGCCGGCCAGCGTCACGTTGGTGCCGGCCTCGAGTGCGCCGGCCGCGATCCCGGTCACCGTCGGTTGGACGGGATCCCCCACGGCTTCGATCGCCTCGAGGGGCGCACCGTCGCAGTCGCCCGGCTCGAGGTCGCTTGCGGCCAGTGCCTCGTCGACGACTCGACGCTTGCGCTCGATCGGGTTCTCGGGCAGCGAGGAGGAGACGCCGGCGGGTTCGCCGAGCGCAGTGAGAACCCCGAGCGCGGTTGTCGTCCCGCCGGGGACCGTCTCGCCGATCACGAGCCGGTCGTCCGGCAGGCTCGCGCCGTAGTCGTACGCGCGATCGAAGGTCGCTTTCGCGTCCGGCACGGCCACCGATTCGCGGATATCGTCGCCGGGGCCCACGTCGAGGTCGATCGTCGGCGCGGCCGTCGACTGCGTGAGTCCCGCGTCGATTACCGACACGTCGAAGCCGATCACTTCCCGAACCGCCCGGGTCACGGCGGCGGGCGTCGGACAGCCGTTCGGACTTACGGGCGTCACCGGCGACATAACCGGTTCCCCGTACTCGAGGATCTCGACATCCGCCGAGGGCGTGTGCTCCATCAGTTCCGGGGCGGCCCCGGCGGCGCTAATGCCGTCGATCAGGGCCGTCTCGGTCGTCCCGGCAGGGAGGAGGAGCCGCATCGTTAGCGTCCCTCCGCGGATCGGCGCTGCAACCGGTCGGCCGCGACGCGGGCGTCTTGGAGTCGGTTCACGTTCACCGCCAGTCGTGGATCGTAGCGTACGTCTGTCATAGTCGTGGATTCGTCCGTGGTGCCGACGACGTTGACCCCGGTCGGCACGAGGTGGTCGTCGGGCTCGAGTCGTGCGTCGATACTGACCCCGAGGCGCCGTTTGAGCGCCGCGGGAACGCAGACGGTCCGCGAGGCGTCGCTATCGCCGTGCGCCGCGAGCACTTGGTCGACGACCGGCCCCTCGAGCAGCGGTAGGTCCGCGGCGACGGTCAGAACCGGCGGCGCGAGTTCGGGCCGCTCGAGGAGAGCCATCAGGTCAGTCACGTAGCCGTCGCCGGCCGTCTCGATCGTCGCGACACCGTCGCGGTCCTCGAGGTGAGTCCGCGTCTCCGGTGCCTTCGGCGAGACGGCGGCGTAGATCGTCTCGACCTCGCTCTCCCGGAGTCCGGCCAGCACGCGATCGACCATCGCCGTTCCGTCGATCGGGTACAACGGCTTCTCGTGGGGACTCTCGAGGCGGGTGCCCTTCCCGCCACACATCACGACAGCGTCCACGCGATCACCCCCAGGTGGACGCCCGCGACGCGACCGATCTCGTTGGCCGCGCCGAAGATATCGCCGTTGATCCCCCCGAGATGGCGGTCGGCCCAGTACCAGGGGAGCGCGATCCCGGCGACGGCACCGGTGAGCGCGATCGCGACGGGGAGCGGCCGGCCCAGAGCGGCCCCGATACCGGTGGCCGCTGCGAGGGCGACCGCTGCGGGTAGCAGGAACGACCCGGGCGTGGCCGCGTCAGTGAACCGCTTGCCCATCCCGTCGGCCGCCGCGCGGCCGAAACAGGCCATCGCGGCCATCCCGAGTTTCGTTCCGACTTCCGCGCCGATCGCGACGCCGATCGCCGCACGGATGGAGAGACCAGCCAGTCCGAGCCCAGCGAGCGCCAGCGCGGCGACGGTGATCGCGACCGCCAGTAGCGCGCCGACGCCTGTCGTCGTGTCCTTCAGCACCTCGCGTCGTCGCTCCGCGTCGCCGTGGACGACCAGCGCGTCGCCCAGATCGGCGATGCCGTCGAGATGGTGGATCCCCGTCACGGCGTACACCGACAGCAGGTATCCCAGCGCGACGGTCGGCGCTGCGAGTGTGCCCGCAGCAAGTAGCGGGATCGCCGCCAGCGCACCCGCCACGAGACCGGCGATCGGAAACGCCGCCGGCGTCGCCCGGAACGCGTCCCAGTCGCCGTCGCGGTAGCCGATCGGGAGCCGTGTCAGAAACCCGAGCGCGCCGCGAACGGCACCGATCCAGCGGCCGGTCACCGTCATTTCGCGCTCACCGCCGTGATCCGTCGCAGGATCGAGTCGCTATCCGGCCCGCCAATCACCGCGAGTATGAGCTCACCGACTGACCCGAGAGTCGACTCGAGCCCGGAGAATTCCGAAACGATCACCGCGAGCACCACGGCGACGACGACGGCGACGACGGCCGCCCGGCCGACGACGGTGACGGCTCGCTCGCCGTCCGCCAGCGTCGGGAGGTCGGCGTCGGGGTTGAGAGCGTAGACGCCCGGTTTCTCGAGCCGAACGGAGAGTGCGCAGGCCAGCGTCGCCATCGGCCAGCCGGAGTTCGGCGACGGTGGGACCCGCGCCCGCTGTCGGGCGCGACCGAGCGCGAGTGGGTCGGCCGCGGCAACGCCGATCGTGCCGGCCGCGAGGCGGGCGGGTAGGTACATGACGAGGTCGTCGAGCCGCGCGCTTCCGGTGCCGATCGGCTTCGAGGGATAGCCAAGCATCGAATCCAGCGTGTTGACGCCCTTGACCCACGCGGCGACCGCCGCGGCGGCCGGGAGCGACACCGGCGCGAGTACCGCGAAGGGGAGGAGGGTCGCGACGAGCCCGTCCGCGAGGTTCTCGGCCGCGCTCTCGACGGCCGCACTCCGAAGCTCGCCGGCCGAGAGGGTCGACGTATCCCGGCCGACCAGTCCCCTGACCCGCTCGCGAGCCGTCTCGAGGTCGCTCTCGGTCGCCGCGACGACGTCCGCGGTGAGCTCGAGCAGCGAGCGCAGACTGGTCGTCAGGAAGAGGACGAGCGCGGCGGCGACCCCGCCGGCAGTTGGATGGAACGTCGTCGCAGCGAGGACGATACCGCCGGCGATACCGGCGGGGACGAGGGGAGCGAGGACGGCGAGCGCGATGCCGGCATACCGCTGGCCGCGCTCGGTCTCGCTCCACTCCCGGTCGAGCGCATCCACGAGCCGGCCGAACCAGGCCACCGGATGGGCGGCGGTCGGCGGCTCGCCGAGCAGGAGATCGAGGCTGAACGCCAGCCCGATGACCGAAAGCGTCGTCAGCACGTCGCGGTCCCCTCCATGCTGCCAGGGGAATGTGACCGCTCAGTCATGACTGCTGCATTCGGCGACCGTCGCCAGTCGCGCCGGCACGTCCGCGAGCGATCGCTCCTCGAGCACCAGCGCCGTTCCGCCGACGGCCTCGATCCCGCCGTCAGCCTCCGGATCGTCGCCGACGTGGATTAGATCCGCGGGGGCGACGCCGAGTTCGTCGGCCGTCAGTTCGAAGATTTCCGGGGCGGGCTTGCGCCAGCCACAGCCGACGCTCGTCACGATCGCGTCGAAATCGTCGCGCTCGAAGTCGGATCTGACGAGCGTCCGCCCGACCAACTCCGGGACGCTGCAGTTCGAACAGATCGCCACCGGCCCCCGCTCGCGGGCGGCGTCGACCGCCTCGAGCGCTCCCGGTTTGGTTTCGACGGTTGGATCGAACGCCGCGACGACGGCTCGTCGGGCGGCGTTGTGCTCGTAGTCGACGCCGCAACTCGCGAGCGCGCGGGAGACGTGGGCCGGCAGCGGTACCTCCGCACCGTCTGGCGCATCGACGTGTGGTTCCGCATAGGCGTCGGCCCAGTCGTCGGGTACCGTCACGTCCCGCTTGGCGAGTTCGGTCGCCACGGCTGCGGCCGGATCGTCTGGCCGGTCGGCGGTCACGAGCGTCCCGAAAAGGTCGAACGATACTCCCATAGAACTGTGACTAGAACAAGCTGACTTCAATTCCTCGATCCGACGGTGCGGGTCGGCGCGTCGCACAGTAGACCGCTCGAGCCGAACGAGCGTGGACTCGAATCCGGCTCATACGGACTGCTGTAAGTCAGTTCCGGTGCGACCGCAGGCCGTATCGCGGTCGCACCGGTAAATCGTTACAGCAGACCGTATCAGTCGAGTCGGGCGAATGCGAGGTTGCCGGAGATGTTCTTGATGTAGATCTCCACGACATCGCCCTCTTCGGCACCGGGGACGAAGATCGTGTAGCTCCCCTTCTCCGCGACGCCGTCGCCCTTGCGGCCCGTCCCGGTGATTTCGACCGTGTAGGTCTGTCCCTCCTCGACGGCGTCTTGCTGTTGTTGCTGCTGGCTGCTGGTCGAGCGCTTGGTGACCGGTCGGAACGCACCGCAGGCGTCACAGCGCAACATCGGCGTTCGGTCCTCGCGGACGAGGCGCGTGTCCGGCAGGCCACACTCCGAACAGAGGACGTACTCGTCGACGTAGGCGTCGATCGCTGCGCTGAGGTCCGTCTGCGAGAAGGTGCCGTTGTACCGGCCGCGGCCGTTCTCGAGTTTGCCGCTGGTCCCCAGTTCCCGCTGGATGAACCGGTGGAGATGCTCCGTGTCCCGCGAGAGCACGTCGGCGATCTCGTCGAGATTCGTGACGCGCGTAAACGCACCGTCCTTCTGGGGCTGCGGATCGGGGATCTGTAGCCGCTCTTCGTCGCCCCCGATATCGGGGACGTCCTCCATCGCTCGGTCGAGACTCGCTTCGTAATCCATACGCGAGAACAGGTGTTGGGAACGTAAATCCGTTCTGCTATCACGATCCGCCCGGTGGCTCGGCGATCTCGTAACTACTGAAAGTCATTGCACACCTAGTCGTACTTGGCATTGCGATCAGTGAGTGAATCGTTTCAGCGGCTACTATCGCTCTCTTCACCACCACAGAAATGTGACGATTTCCCGATATAACGCTACGCCCGCCGTGGCACGTGATTCTTCCGGAAGAACATACGATTCCGCCGGGTTTACGGCATCGATCGCTTCCGAACGACGACCGTCCGAACACGGAACGTAAATATGATTTCATGAACGAAACAGTACCATGCCCGGAGAGCCCCAACCGGACGACATCGACTGGGATTTCAAAGATCGGGACATTAAGATCCTTCGAGAGTTAGCGTCCGACCCGCAGATCACGAGTCGCGAGCTCGCGGACCTCCTCGAGGAGAAATACGATATCGATATCTCGAACGTCACGGTGAGTGAAACGATCCGGAAGATGCGGGAGTCGCGGATCTTTCACGAAGCCATCCTCCCGAACGAGGAGTTTTACAATTTCGCGCTGTTCGAGTTCAAATTCTTCCCGTGGGGATTCAGCGACAACTGGAAAGAGGCGATGGAGTACATCATCGATGACGAACACACCATGATGTACTTCATTTCGAACGGGGAGTATCAGTGGAAGACGATCATGATGTTCAGAACGCGCGAGGCGGAGTCGAAATGGATCCACGACTTTTACCGCGAGTACGGCGACGTCGTCCTGAACGTTCGTAACTCCGTCGCACACAACATGTTGAAGTTCAGAACCGATCCGAAGATCTTCGAACTGCTCGACGAATCGTGAACGGGGTCAGCTGGTGTCGCTGGTCAGCCAGCGCTGGATCGCGAGGCCGACGACCGGGACGACCATCGTGATCACGAGCACGAGCGTCGCGAGCACGTTCACCTTCGGCGTGATCGTCGTTCGCACCATTGAGTAGATGACGACCGGTACCGTGGTCGTTTCCCGCTGCACCCAGAACTGCGAGGCGGTGAACTCGCCAAAGGAGATGACGAACGAGAGCACCATCGCCGTGATGATCGCGGGCGCGATCTGTGGAAGCGTGATCTCTCGGAACGTCACCAGCCGATCCGCGCCGAGGGTCATCGCCGCGTCCTCGAGCGTTTCGTCGAAGAGATAGAGGCGACTGCGGACGATCAGGAACGCGTAGGGCAACGCGAGCAGCGTGTGCATGACGATCAGCCACCAGATGCTCCGATCCAGTCCGATCTCGGTGAAGAAGCTCGTCGCCGCGACGCCGACGATCACGGGCGGGACGATCATCGGGGTCAGGAGCGCGATCGAGAGCGCCTTTTTCATGGGAAACGGCTTCCGGACGAATCCCATGGCGGTGAGCGTGCCGATCGCGCCCGCCAGTATCGCGGCGGCGATTCCGACCTGCGTGCTCACCCAGACGGCGCTGAGGAACATCTCGTCTCTGAAGAACTCGACGTACCACTCCAGCGTCAGCCCCTCCGGCGGGAAGGTCGCGATCCGTTGCGAGCTGAAGGAGTTGACGACGACGACGACGAGCGGGAGGATCATGCTGAGGTAGACCAGCGCCGAGACGAGTTTGATCCCATGCCAGTTCCAGTTCGTTCCAACGTCGGAGACGTACTCGCGAATGCTCATAGCTGGGTTCCCTCGAGTGCTTCCTCGATATCCGCTTTTCTACTGAACAGGTAGAGTATACCCACGATCAGCGCCACGTAGACGAGCGACAGCGTCGCCGCGAACGGCCAGTTGAAGTCCTGGCTGAACACGGTCTCGATGACGGGTGCGATCAGTCGGTCGCCGGTCCCGCCGAGAAGCTGGGGTGCCAGATACGATCCCGCCGAGAGGATGAACGTGAACAGGATGCCCGAGACGATGCCGGGCCAGGAGAGGGGAAACGTCACCTCCCGGAACGCCCGAGCATCGCTCGCACCCAGGGTCTTCGCCGCCTGGATGATTTCCTCGTCGATCGTGCTGACGATCGAGTACACTGGCAGTACCATGAACGGCAGGATGCTCACCGACAGGCCGAGAATCATCCCGTGGGTCGTATAGAGTATCTCGACCGGTTGGCTGACGACGCCGAGCCACAGCAGGAAGTCGTTGACGATCCCCTGTCGGCCCAGAATCGGGATCCACGCGTAGGTACGGATCACGAGCGGGACCCAGAACTGGACGACGACGAGTCCCAACAGGAGCGGCGTCCAGCGACTTTTGGACCGACCCAGGAAGTATCCGAGCGTGTACCCGAACGGTAACACGATCAGCGTCGTCACGACGCCGATCAGCAGCGATCGACCGATCACGCGCTGATAGACGGTTCCGTTGACGAAGCGCCGGTAGTTCTCGAGCGTCGGTTCGTAAATGATAGTCCCGAACTCGCCGGCCCGGAAGAAACTGAACGTGACGATGACCGTCAACGGCAGGAACAGGAACAACAGCACCCACAGCAGTCCTGATCCCGGGGAGAGCAGGTAGCCGAACCGCTCGCTCTCCATCAGTCGCTGTCGGATCGATTCGATTCGATCGGGTGTCTCTGCCGTCGTCGATGTGGTTTCGCTGCTCATTGGGTCACCTCAGAGGAACTTCTCATGATCGGGATGGGGGGTTCGCGAGAGTACCTCGCGGCCGCGATCGGTTACGAGTACCATATCTTCGAAGCGAACGCCGGCGACGTCTGGCCGGAACAGGCCCGGCTCGATCATGACGATCATGTTCTCCTCGAGCGTGACGTCCGCGGTCGGACCGACGTACGGCGGTTCGTGGGCAACGACGCCGATGCCGTGGCCGATGTTGCCGTCGGTCAGCCACTCCTCGTAGCCGAACTCGACGAAGATGTCGCGCGCAGCGTCGTACACTTCGCGACCGGTTACACCGGGTTCGATGGCATCGATCGCCGCCTCGTGGGCCGCAAACGTCGCCTGATACATCGATCGCTGTTCGTCGGACGGCGTGCCGGGGAACGCCATTCGAGCCAGTTCGCTGTAGTAGCCCTTCCACATCGGGCCTTCATCGAGCTGGACGAACTCTCCCCGACGGATGCGCTTTCTGGAGGGATACTCCTGGCAGCGCGACCAACGGACGCCGGAGCTGACGATCGCTGGGAGGGCGTACGCGCCGGCTGCGCCGGCCGAGATCATCGCGTCCATGATCGTCCCGGAGACCTCACACTCGCGGACGCCGACCTCGACCGCCTCGATGCCGGCCTCGATCGCGAGTTCAGCCACCGAGAGCCCTTCGTCGATGAGCGCGATCTCCGCGTCCGTCTTGACGGCCCGCGCCTCAAAAAGCAAGTCGCCCGCGTCGCATAGTCGGCACCCTGGGAGCGAGGCCTCGAGTTTCCGGGCGAACCGGAACTCCATGTGCGGATCGAGGGCGACGACGCCGTCCGCGACGCCGCGCTCTTCGAGCACCGTCGCGAACGTCTCCGCGGCCTCGCCCTTCGTCGTCGAGAACGGGACGACGTCCGCGAGCCAGTGACGGTCGTCGAGGTCCGCGGCCAGCCGGGGAGCGGCGACGATCGTCGGCTCTCCCGACTGCGTTACGACCGCGCCGTGTTCGGCCGAGAGCGAGAAGCTGTCGTAGGGGCCGTAGCCGACGAGATATCGGAGGTTGTCGGACCGGTTGATGATCAGGGCGTCGACATCCGCGTCGGCCATTCGTTCCTGTACCAGCTCGAGGTTCTCTCGCGCGACGGGCTCGAGCACTCGAAACAACTCCTGTCGCTCGTAGTCCCGGTGGCCCGCGTCGCCGTGCTGGATCCGTGCGCCGGTCATCGACTCTCCGCGGGGATTTCGGAACGTTCAGAGCCCTCGGCCGACGCCTGCGACGCCGTGTAAATGACGTCCGAGGGATCGATACTCACCCAGACCTCGTTGCCGGGCTCGAGCATACTCGCGTTCGCGTGGTGGTTCACCTGCACCGTCGTCCCGAACGCGGGGACGGACACGAAGTAGACGGCACCTTGCCCCTGGTAATCCACGCTCTCGATGGTTCCTCGAAAGGTGTTCTCGACCGCGGGGCGCTCCGTACTCAGGGACGCGAGTTCGGTCCGGACGAAGACGGCGACGGTGTCGCCGTCGTCGAACCCGTCGCGGGCCTCGACGGTTATACTCGAGTCGCCAAACTGCACGTCGGGCGTCGATCCGAGTCGGAGGGTTCCGTCGATTCTGCTCGAGGTGCCGAGGAAGTCCGCGACGAACGGCGACGTCGGGTGTTCGTACGCCGTCTTCGGTTCGTCGTACTGTTCTAGGTTGCCGTCGTTCAGCACCGCGATCCGGTCGCCCATCGAGAGCGCTTCCGTCTGGTTGTGGGTGACGTAGACCGTCGTGATACCGGTTTCGCGCTGGATGCGTTTGAGTTCGGTTCGCATCTCTCCCCGAAGCTTCTTATCGAGGTTGGACAGCGGTTCGTCCATCAACACGAGGTCGGGATCGAAGGCGAGTGCTCGAGCGACGGCGACTCGCTGTTGCTGTCCCCCGCTGCACTCGTGGGGATACTCGTCCTCGTAGCCCTCGAGATTGATCATCGAGAGCATCTCGGAGACTTTCGCCTCGCGCTCGCGTTCGTCGGCACCGCGCATCTTCAATCCGAAGGCGATGTTCTCCGCGACGGTCTTGTGCGGAAAGAGCGCGTAGTCCTGGAAGACGACGCCGATGTCGCGTTCGTACGGCGGGAGGTTCGTGAGGTCGGTTCCCTGCAGCCGGATCGATCCGGACGTTGGCGTCTGGAGACCGGCGATGTTGAGGAGCGTCGTCGTCTTCCCACAGCCGCTCGGGCCGACGACGGTGACGAACTCCCCCTCCTCGACGGAAACGGAGATTCCGTCGACGGCGACGGTTTCTCCGAACTCCTTTCGAAGGTTGTCAATATCGAGAAATGACATGTGGTGGTTGTATGTATGTCGTTAGTCAGCGGGATAACTACGACGATTGGATGCTCTCCCACTCCTGGGACCACTCGTCGGAGTGCTCCTCCTGGTAGCCGGGATTGAGGAACGTGAGTCGCTCACCGCCCGTCGGATCGTAGTCGCCGAGGGTTTCGATCACGTCGGAGGTCGCGCCGGTCGCCGGCGGGTAGCCGAGCGCCTCCGCGAGCGGGACCAGTACGTCCTCCTCAAGCAGGAAGTCGAAGAAATCCATCGCGGTGCTTCGCTTGTCGTCGTCGATGCCGGACACCATCGCCCAGTTGTCGGACCAGCCGTACGCGCCCTCCTTCGGAATGACGTAGTCGAGGTGGTCGTGACCGTCGTCGACGGCGGCCTTGATCCGGCCGCCCCAGGCTTCGCCGACGTACGCCTCGTTTTGTGCATACATTCGGACGTGCTCGTCGCCCGTCGACCAGTAGCTGGAGATCAGATCCTTCTGCTCGCGGACCGAGTCCCAGATCCGTCCGATACCGTCCTCGTAGGAGCTATCGGCCCCGATCTCGTTGGGATCCATTCCGAGGTAGAGGGCGGTCGTGAAGACGCGCACGAAGTCGGTCCCCTGCATGGTGACGTTGCCGGCGTTCGCCTGGTCCCAGCACGCTTCCCAGGAGTCGAGTTCGCCGAGTTCGTCGCGGTTGTACGCCATCCCGATGGTCCCGTATACGGTTGGAATGCCGTGGACGTCGTCTCCGGCGTCGTAAACCGGGTTGTTGAAGGTGTCGCCGAGGCTGTCGTAGTTATCCAGCTCATCGGTGTTGATCGGTTCCCAGACGTCATTAGTCGCGCCCATGTACAGCGTGTTCGCGGAGGTAATCGTCACATGCGCGTCCGACTGCCCGGACTGGATCTGGTTGTATCCGTCGAACTGGTCGCTTATCTGGTTAACTGCGACGTCGACGTCCTGTTCCTCTTCGAACGCAGAGAACACCTCGCTCTCGTAGGAGTCGATGTAGTTTCCGCCGGTAACCTGAACGACGAACGGATCGCTCGAGCCGCCGCCGAGACAACCTGCCAGTCCAACGACACCGGCGGCACCGACGCCGCCGATCGATTGTAGTACTCGCCGCCGGCTTCGGCTCTCTGAACGACTGCCGATGTCGGAGGCCGAACCAGTGTAGGATTTACTCATTGTACGGGACTAGCATGGAACAACCTCATAATAAATCTTGCTACCTGATTACCAGACATAGGGAAATGACGATGGAGTTAACTACTCTATTCTAAATCAGGATAAGAGAAATAGGGCGCAAAGCTTAACAGCATTTGGGATAATTGATGTCCGATGGCACCGTACGATTCACCTGAACGTCCACCGCTGGAGGCTGAACATGGAACCGAATGAGCGCGTCGCGGCCGCCGCGAGCGAGCGCGTCGAGGATGCCGTCGACGAAATCAGCGACGACCTCGTCGGATTCGCGAGCGATCTCGTTCGAATCCGAAGCGTTTTGAACCACGAAGAACCGGCCCAGGAACTCGTCCGAGAGCGCCTCGAGGCGCTCGATCTCGAGGTCGAGGAGATCCGCGCAGACGAGGTCCCTGGCATCGAGGACCACGACGAGTACGTCGAACGCGATCTGTCCTACGAGGATCGGCCGAACCTCCTCGCGACGCGCGAGGGTGCGGATAACGGTCCGTCGCTGCTGTTCAACGGACACGTCGATGTCGTCCCCGAGGGCGACCGCGACGCGTGGTCGTTCGACCCGTTCGCCGGAACCGTCGAGGACGGACGACTCCTCGGGCGAGGCGCGTCGGACATGAAAGGCGGCGTCGCCGCGATGATCTACGCGCTCGAGGCCCTCGATCGAGCGGGAATCGAACTCCTCGGCGACCTGTCGTTCAACACCGTCATCGAGGAGGAGTACGGCGGCTCGGGCGGGACGCTCGCAAGCGTCCTCGCGGGCGTCGACGCGGACGCGGTCGTGATCCCGGAACCGACGGGCTTCGACTCGTGGATCGCGAACGACGGCGTCTCCTACTTTCGGGTGACCGTCGAGGGGAAAAGCGCCCACGCGGCGGAGACCGACGCCGGCGTGAACGCCATCTCGAAGCTGTTGCCGATTTATCACGCGCTTGAGGACCTCCACGACGAGCGCAAGACGACAGTGCACGACGAGTTATTCGAGGAGTGGCACGAGCACACGGTCTCGCTGAACCTCGGCACGTTGCGCGGCGGCGAGTGGGTCTCGAGCGTCCCCGACGAGGCGACGCTCGAGGCGCGGATCTCGCACGCGCCCGAGGAGACGCGCGAAAGCCTCCGCGAGACGGTCGAGGGGACGGTCGAGCGGGCCGCCGAGGGCGATCCGTGGCTCGAGGAGCACCCGCCCGAAATCGAGTGGTTCGGCTGGCGCGGGCGGTCGGCGAAGATCGACCCCGACGAGTCGATCGTTCGGACCGTTGAGGCCGTCGCCGAAACGGCGCTGGACCGGGAGAGTCACGCCAAAGGGTTCCCCGGGGGAATCGACTCCCGATTCTTCGTCAACGAGACCGGGACGCCGGCCGTCTGCTTCGGGCCGGGCGCGTACAACATCCACGGCACCGACGAGTATCTCCCGGTCGCGGAACTCGAGGAACTCACGCTCGCGCTCGCGTTGACTGCCATGTCGTGGTGTGGCTACAGGGTGACGCCGGATGAGTCGTAACGACGGCTCGGCACCCCGTCGCTACGACGAACTCACGTCGCCCGAAATCGACGAGGCCGCCGAGGACGGCGCGACGATCGTCGTCCCCGTCGGTGCGACCGAAGACCACGGTCCCCACCTCCCGCTCGACGTCGACCGTCGGATCGTCGAGGCGGTCTGCGAACCGGCCGTCGCCGCCAGGGACGACGCGTTGCTGTTCCCGACGATCGATCACGGCTATCTCCCCCACCACATGGATTTTCCGGGCGGGATCACGATCGACTGGCGCACGTTCGTCGACTACGTCATCGACGTCTGCGTCTCGCTCGCCCACCACGGGTTCGAGCGGATCCTGCTCGTCAACGGCCACGGGTCGAACCACCACCTCCTCGAACTGGCCAGCCGGCAGGTCATGTTGCAGTATCCCGACATCCACTGCGCGATGCTCTCGTGGTGGGAGATCGACGAGGTTCGCGAGACCGCGAGCGCGGTTCGCGAGGCCGGCCCGCAGGGGTCGGCCCACGCGGGCGAGATGGAGACATCGATTTACATGCATCTCTACCCCGAGCGCGTCGACATGGACGCCGCTCCCCGAGACGTCGACTACCCCGAGAGCCGGCACTTCAACAACCTCGATCTCGCGGGCCAGACTCGCCCCGAAGACTCGACGCCCGTGACGATGCTCGGGTGGTGGTCGACGATCTCCGAGACCGGCGTCTTGGGCGACGCGACCGTCGCGACCCCCGAGACCGGTGAGTTGCTTCTCGAGGCCGCGGTCGAGGGACTCAGCTCCGTCCTCGAGGAGTTCGCCACGTACCCAATCCGATCGATCGACGACCACCACGCACGGACCGTAACCGATCGCGAATACGACGCTTTCAGACCACGATGACCCACGCCATAGACGCCAGAGAGACCCCCGATAGACGGGCCGGAATCGGCGACGAAACAACCGACCGGGAGAAGGTCACGGACCTCGTCTCCGCAATCGAAACGTACGTTACGGACGGTTCGAGCATCGCCTTCGGCGGAATGGGTGGACGCGATCCCGAGGCGGCCGCCCGCGAAATCGTCCGCCAGGGAACGACGGGACTGACCGTCCTCGACGACGCCCGGACGACCTTGCTCGATATCATGGTCGGTGCGGGCTGCGTCGACGAGTACGTCGGCTCCTGGGTGGGGACGAGCCTCATCTCGCAGGGACACAACATCCGAAACGCCGTCGAGAACGGCGTCCCCCACCACCTCGAGATGCGCGACGTCTCGAACTTCGGCTCCTCGCTGATGTTTCTCGCGGGGGCGATGGACCTTCCGTTCGTGCCGACGCGGTCGATGCTCGAGACGGACATCCCAGAGTACAACGACGATCTCGAGGTGATCGAGGATCCACTCGGGTCGGGGGACCCGCTCGTACTCGTCCCCCCGGCGCGACCCGACGTCGCGATCATCCACGTCCAGCGGTGCGATCCGATGGGGAACGCACAGATACTGGGCAATGTCGTCAACGATCACCTCAAGGCTCGGGCCGCCGAACACACCATCGTCACCTGTGAAGAACTCGTCTCGACCGATGAGATCCGACGACAGCCCGAACTTACCCGCATCCCGTTCTACACGGTCGACGCGGTCGCCGAGGTTCCCTTCGGCTCTCATCCGTGGCACTGTTACGGGCAGTACTACGCCGACCTCCCGTTCTACCGGGAGTACGGACTCCGGTCGCAGGACCGCGAGGAGTTTCTCGAGTGGCTCGAGGAGTGGATCCGCCCCCACGACGAGTACCTCGAGAAGGTCGGCGCCGACCGACTGGAAACGCTCGAGCACATGGAACGAACGATCAACGGTGCCGGCTCCGCGGAGGGTGCCGATGAGTGAGCGCTCGACGGCGGGCGAGGCCGCCGAGCCATCCACGGAATCGGTGAACCCGGTTCGCGTCGATCGGCCGGACGAGACGGCAGACGACTACACGACGACCGAACTCCTCGCCGTCGCCGCCGCGCGCGAGATCGATGACGGGGAGACCGCGTTTATCGGCGTCGGCATGTCGCTGATGTCCGGTATTCTCGCCAAGCACACCCATGCGCCGGACTGTCAGCTCGTGACCGAGTCGGGCTACATCGGCTCCGTCCCTCCGGGCGTGGTCCAGTCGATCTCCGACACCATCCTCGGGGTCGACGCGCTCGTCGCGACCGATCAGTGTGAGATCTTCATCGACAACCAGCGCGGTGCGTTCGATGTCGGCATCATCGGCGCGGGACAGATCGACAGCCGCGGGAACACGAACTCGACGGCAGTTATCGGTGACGCGACGTACGACCGGCCGAAAGTTCGCCTGCCCGGCTCCGGCGGGAGCAACGATATCATGACCTCCTGTGGCCGGACCGTCGTCATGATGCGCCAGCAGCGCCGCGCGTTCACGACCGAAGTCGACTACGTGACCGCGCCGGGTCACCTCGATCACTCTGGCCGACGCGAGGAACTCGGCTTCGTCGGCGGCGGTCCGGCCGCCGTCGTCACCGACATGGCGGTGTTCGGTTTCGACGACGACGGCGAGATGCTCCTCGAGACGACACATCCCGGTGTCAGCGTCGACGACGTTCGCGACGAAGTCCAGTGGGACCTCCGCGTCGCAGACGACGTCCGGACGACGCCGGAGCCGACGCGGGGCGAGGTCGCGATGTTACGCGCCATCGACCCCGCGGACGTCGTCCTTCGAGGGACCGACTACGTCTACGAAGTGGGCTTCGAGGAGTGGAGCAACACCGTCCTCGACCACTGGGAGCAACTGCGAACGGTTCAGAACGAGACCGACGACTGAACGAGACAGACGACTGCGACACAGATAATGACGACACACGACACACCCCAACGACAGACGAGAGCGGGCACCGACCTCGGGGGAATGTTCCCCCGCGCGTTCGCCGACGAGTACGTCACCATCGTCCGCGGCGACGGGCCGTGGGTCTGGGACGCGGACGGGAACCGGTACCTCGACGCCGTCTCCGGAAACCAGAACGTCAACATCGGCCACGGCCGTGAGGAAGTCGCAGCGGCCGCGAAAGAACAGCTCGAGCGCCTCGAGTACGCCTCGAGCATGCTGTTCGCGAACGAACCCGCGATGGAGTACACCGAGAAGATCGCCGAGTTCACGCCCGACGGGTTCGAGAAGACGTGGCTCGTCTCGAGCGGCTCAGAGGCCAACGAGAGCGCGATCAAGATGGCCCGCCAGTACCACTACGAGCGGGGGAACGAGGGCAAGTACAAGGTTATTTCGCGCCGTCGCAGCTACCACGGCAACACCGCCGGCGCGATGGCAGTATCGGGATTTCCGGCCCGGAAGACGAAGATGGAGCCGCTGTTCGCGAACTTCCCGAAAGCGCCGAGCGCGACGCCGTACCGCTGTGAGCGCTGCGACGGGGACGGCGGGCACGCCTGCGGCGTTGAATGTGCAAACGACCTTGAGCGGCTCATCCAGGACGAGGGGCCGGAGACGGTCTCGGCGTTCATCACGGAGCCGGTCACCGGTGCCGCCAACGCCGGCGCGTATCCACACAACGGCTACTTCGAGCGGATCCGCGAGATCTGCGACGAGTACGACGTGTTGTTCATCGTCGACGAGGTCATGGCCGGGTTCGGACGGACCGGCGAGAACTTCGCGATCGAACACTGGGACGTCACGCCCGACATCATCACCGGTGCGAAGGGAATGAGCGGCGGCTACTCGCCCATCGGCGGCACGATGCCACACCGTCGCGTCGCGGAGGTCTTCGAAACTATCGAGGACGGGTTCCAGCACGGCCACACCTTCTGTTTCAACCCGGCGTCGGCCGCGATCGGCACGGCCGTCCTCGAGTACATGGACGATCACGACCTCGTGGCCAACGCCCGCGAGGTCGGCGCGCACCTCCAGGAACGGTGCGAGGAGTTTGACGAGTACGACTTCGTCGGCGACGTCCGCGGCAAGGGACTGATGATCGGCGTGGAGTTCGTCGGCGATCGCGAGACGAAGGAACCGCTCGCGGAGACCGGCACGGAGTTCCAGTCGCTCCTCTTCGAGGCGGGATTGGACAACGGGATCGTCACCTACCCCGGCGGCGGCCACGTCGACGGACAGTACGGCGATCACGTGCTGATCACGCCGCCGCTGACGATCGACGACGAACTCGCCGACGAGGTCGTCGACCGGATGCACGCGACCTTCGCGGACGTGGAATCGGCGCTCGGACGGTGACCGCAGCCCCGGAACCGGACCGGTCCGCTATCAGTTGATCCGTCGATCCTCGTCGCTCCAGTATCGATCGCGCAACGCTTCCCTGTCGATTTTTCCGTACGGCGTCGTTGGAAGGGCGTCGAATACGTTGACTGACTTGGGCCGCTTGTAGCCCGCCAGCCGCTCGCCGGCGAACCCGAGGAGGTCATCGACATCGATCTCCTGTCCCTCGGCCGGGACGACGACCGCGTGGACGGCCTCACCCCACTCTTCGTCTGGGACGCCGATGACGGCGACGTCGCCGACGGCCCGGTGCTCGCCGAGCGCGCGCTCGACCTCGCTGGTGTAGACGTTCATCCCACCGGTGACGACGACGTCGTTGCGCCGGTCGAGCAGATAGAGGTAGCCTTCGTCGTCGATCCGGCCGACGTCACCGGTCTGAACCCAGCCGTCGACGAGCGTCTCGTCGGTCGCCTCCGGCAGTCCGAAGTAGCCGTCGAAGGTGTACGGTGCCCGCACGAGCAGTTCACCCGGCTCGTCGGGCCCGCGTTCCTCGCCGGTGTCGGGATCGACGACCTTCACCTCCGAGAGCAGACAGGGCTGCCCGGCGGACCGCAACAGTCGGTCGTCGCCGTCCTCGAGCACGCGGGCGTGATCGCGCCGGTCGAGCGTAGTGATGAGGTTGGGGACCTCGGTCTGTCCGTAAAACTGGGTCAGAACCGGTCCGAGTCGGTCGAGCGCTTCCCGCAACCGGTCGGGACGGATCGGTGCAGCCCCGTAGATCACGTTCTCGAGCGAGGACACGTCGTGGACCGCGAGCGGCCCGTCCAGCAGCCTGTAGAGCATCGTCGGGACGAGAAAGGTCCACGTCACGCCGTGGGTCTCGACGGCCGTACAGAAGTCGGTCTCGTCGAACCCGCGCCGGAGGACGACCGTCCCGCCCGCGAGCAACGCCGAGAGCAAGAACGTTCCCGCGGAGTGCGAGATCGGCGTCGCGACGAGTCCGGTGTCGGTACTCGAGAAGCCGAGATCGGCGTGGTGTGCGAGCAGATTCGTCGCGAGACACGATTGCGTGTAGCAGACGCCTTTCGGGTCGCCCGTCGTCCCGCCGGTGTAGAAGTGGCCGGCGATCGCGTCCGGTTCGACCGAGACGGCCGGGCTATCCGCGGCCGCTCCGTCCTCGAGCCGCGCCGCGGAACGCCAGCCTGCCGGCGGCTCCGCCGATTCGACGGCGACACACTCCGGTCGCGTCGGAAGGCCGTCGACGAGGTCCGCAACGTCGTCGAGACGAGCCGCGTCACAGACGACGACGGCCGGTTCGGCGTCCGAGAGGATGTACTCGATCGCCGTCGTGGAGAGCTCTGGATTGATTGGGAGCCGCGTCGCACCCGCCTTGTACGTCGCGATGTCGACGATCGGTGCCTCGAGCCGGTTGGGGAGTATCGTCGCCACGCGCTCTTCGGGTTCGAGTCCGAACTCGAGCAAGGCGTTAGCGAGCGTGTTCGAGCGCCGATCCAGTTCGCCGTACGTGAGCGATCCGATTTCATCCCGCAGTGCGATCCGCTCGGGACGCCGGGAGAACGCTGCGGTGAGAAGTGATGGTAGTGTTTGTCCGTTCGTCCGAGTACCTGAGTTCACAATTGGTCTCTGTCAAGGTGTATTCCGCCACACCTACTCAAACTAGCGGTCGTGGCCGTATTTTCGCGACTTCTTCGAGTTTCTCGAGGGACACACGGAGTCCATCGATAGGGTCCGTGAGCCGGTTCCGTGAGGTCAATAGTACCACGGTGTCTGTGAGCCGGTTCCGTGAGGTCAATAGTACCACGGTGTCTGTGAGCCGGTTCCGTGAGGTCAATAGTACCACGGTGTCTGTGAGCCGGTTCCGTGAGATCAGTAGTACCACGGTGTCCGCTGGTGTGCGTGCCGAACAGCCACTCGAGTTCCCGAGCGGTGTTGTTTCGATCGAAGTGACGACGACGATGTCGCTCGAGTCCTCACGGCGGATACTTGTGATCCGTATCACGACGTGACAGTGACGATATGGACGAACGCGACGACAATCGACGAACGATCGCCGCGTGCGAGCAGTGCGGGTCGCTCTATGCGGCACTCGAGCTGTCCGACGACAAGATTCGCCCGATCGGACGCAGAGACGGGTGTCGGTGTGGCGGAACGGATTTCACCGCTGTCGACGATTCGCTCTCGGATCTCTTGCTCGAGGAGAGCGACGAATAAGGACCGCAACGGTACAAACCGGCAGGAAACGGCGGTTACCAACGGTGCTTTCGAGACGGTCGCAGCCGACTTCTCGGACGCCCACCTCCCGAAGCAACCACTCCTCAGGCGGTCGTCTCGAGCGCCGTCCGAAGCTCGTCGACGGCGTACTCGAGTTGCTCGCGCGAGATCGAAAGCGGCGGCTGGAATCGCATGACGTTCTTGTAGTAGCCGCCGACGCCGATCACGACGTTTGACTCCTCGCGGAGGTGCTCGCTTACGGCCGATGCGAGATCGCTATCCGGTCGCGAGGCGACGTTCTGTGGCCCTGTCGTTCCCGGTTCGACGAGCTCGATACCGCGCATCAGTCCGAGGCCTCGCGCCTGCCCGACGACGTCGTACTCGTCCTCGAGGGCCGCGAGCTCGGACTCGAGCCACTGTCCCTGCTCGCGAGCGTTGTCGACGATGCCGTCCTGCAGTTCGTCGATCGTCGCCAGCGCGGCGGCGCAGGCGACGGGGTTGCCGCCGAACGTCGAGAGGTGGTCGCCGGACTCGAAGGCGTCTGCGATTTCTTCGGAGGCAGTGAACGCACCGAGGGGCAGTCCGTTCGCGATCCCCTTCGCCTGCGTCAGGATGTCGGGCTCGACGTCGAAGTGGCTACTCGCGAACAGCTCTCCGGTTCGACCGTAGCCGGTCTGGACCTCGTCGGCGATGAGTAGCGCGCCGTGGTCGTGGGCGATCTCCTGGACTCGCTCGAGCCACCCCGCCGGTGGAACGATGATTCCGGCCTCGCCCATGACGGGCTCGACGACGACCGCCGCGAGGTCACCGCTGGTGTGCGAGCCGATGATCCGCTCGAGTTCCTCGGCACAGCTGGCGTCGCACTGGTCGCCGTCACAGCGCGGACAGCGGTAGCCATACGGCGGCGCGGTGTGGGCGACGTCGTTGAGCGTCGGGGCCATCCCCTGCTTGTAGGCCTTGTTCCCCGTCAGCGCCAGACTACCGAGAGTGCGGCCGTGAAAGCCCATCTCGAGGGCGATGACCTCCTTCGAGCCGGTGTACTTCCGCGCGAGTTTGACGGCCCCCTCGACGGCTTCCGTCCCGGAGTTACAGAAGAAACTCTTCTGAAGGTCGCCCGGCGTCACGTCGGCGATCCGCTCGGCGAGGTCGGCGACCGGCTCGTTCGGGTGGACGTACGAGCAGCCGTGGACGAACTCCTCGAGTTGCTCCGTTGCAGCGTCGACGACGGCGTCGTTGCCGTGGCCGACGTTCGTCACCGAGATTCCGGAGAAGACGTCGAGGTACTCGTTGCCCTCGAAGTCCTCGAGCGTACACCCCGAGGCCCGTTTCACCGGCACATCGAGCGATTTCCAGATCGGCATCAGATGCTCGTCGTACGCCGACACGACGGCCGAATTCGACTGTGCTCCGTCCGGGGATTCTGATTGCTGTTCGGACATAGTTGCTATATCTATACCATGTCCTATTAAACCATACTTCTTCGGATAGATAGCAGTCTGGGCCGAGTTATTCAAATGGGGAGCGATGATAGGTTGATCGAGTCGCATGGATCCTCGCGATCGACGAACTGTCGAACTGAATCCAACTTTGGGCCGAGTACAGGCTTCGTATTCGAATGTTGTTTATTGGCGGGTTCCCTTCGGCGAGATATGGACGAGCGAAATATCCGCATTCTGCAGGCCGTTGCAGATCTGGGGACCGGCAGTCCGGACGAAATCTCCGAGTACACCGATATTCCGAAGTCGACCGTCCACTATCGACTGACGAAGCTCAAAGAAGACGGGATCGTCACAGACGACCTGTTCGATGTCGATCTCGAGAAACTGGGCCTCGAGATTACGGTTATCTCGGAAGTCATCGCGGAATACGAGGAGCAGTATCACGACGAAGTCGGGAAGAAACTCGCCGCCGTCGAGGGGGTCAATCAGGTGTACTTCACGATGGGGGACACGGACTTCGTCGTTATCGCACACCTCTCGGATCGCAAGATGGTTCAGCGGCTCATCAGCGACTACGAGATGATCGATGAGATCGTCCGAACGAGTTCGCAGTTCGTCGTCGAAACCGTCAAAGACGAGCCCCATCCACTGAACGACTTCGAGTTAGAGACGTTGGTAGCGGCCACAACGGACTCCGACTGATCGCTCGAGGGGCTACTCGAGTTTCTCCGTCTCCAGGTCCGCCACGTCGACCTCCGAGTCGGTCGACGAGACGCTGTACAGGACGACGCCCAGGAGCGCCCAGAAGAGAACGATCAGCCACTCGTAGGGCCACAGGAGCGCCGACGGGCCGCCGGGCAAGTAGAGACCGATGAAGCCGAGTGTCAAGACGAGTGCGGCGGCGCCGAACGCGTAGCCGAACGGGAGTTTGAGCGGTCGATCCAGGCCAGGTTCGTTGCGCCGAAGCACGAAGAAAGAAATGACTACGAAGAACCACGCGACGACGAGTCCGAGCCCGCTCGCGTTGACGATCCAGACCAGCATCTGCTCGCCGAACAGCGGAGCGAAGACAGAGAGCCCGCCGATGAGGACGACGGCCGTCGACGGCGTGTTGTATTCGGGGTGAACCGTGCTGATTTGCTTCGGAATCATCCCGGAGTCAGCGAGTGCGAAGACCGCGCGACTGGCACCGAGCAAGAACGAGTTCCAGCTCGTAAGGACGCCCGCAATTCCTGCCAGGGCCATAATGCGGCCGATAAATTGGCTGTCGAAGATCGTTTCCATCGCTGCGGCGGCGGGCAGCGGGCTCTCGACGAGTGCGGAGCCGGGCATCGCCTGTCCGGACGCCCAGATGACGCCGATGTAAAACAGGGCGGCCAGCGTGACGGAGGCCGGGATGAGAAGGCCGATGAGACGGGGAGGCACGTCCGCTTCCTCGGCGGATTGCGGAATGACGTCGAATCCGACGAACATGAACGGTGTCATGATCGCGACCGTGGCTACTCCCGTTGCACCGACATCGGACAGCGGCGGATTCGGCTGCGACTGGCCGTTCAGAACGGCACCGACGGCGAGCATAATTCCGGCCAGCGCGATAACGAGCGTCAGTATCGTCTGGAACTGCGCCGCGGGTTTCACGCCGCGATAGTTAAGCGCCGTCATCACGATCGCACCGATACCACCGACCAGGATCCAGGACGCGTACACCGGTTCTCCGGCCACCGACCAGAGCTCGAGGACGTTAAATCCTGGAACGATATACGCCAGCGCGGAGGGCAGTGCGATAACTTCGAACACGACGACGCCGACGTACCCGAGAACGAGCGACCACGTACACACGAACGATCCGACCGGGCCGAGCGCTCGAAGGCTGTACACGTGCTCTCCGCCGACGAACGGCAACGCGGAGGCGAGTTCGCCGTAAATCAGGCCGACGATACAGACCATGATCGCCCCGACGACGAACCCGAGAACCGAGCCGGCCACGCCGGCTTCGTCGATCCAGAACCCCGTCTGGATGATCCATCCCCAGCCGATCATTGCACCGAACGCGAGCACGAAGAGGTCCTTCTTCGTCAGGACCCGTTCAAATTTTCTGGTATCTTCTCCCATACCACATGCTGCTAGATAGTGGATGTTAAATTTAACCAAGTCCCAATCTTCAGGACAGTGTACATTTTATCCTAATTTTACTGAACCATGTCCAACCTCCGTCGTGGTCGCTGATTCGGAACGACACAGCTGCGTAACTGCGATGACGCCGAGCGAGAACCGCTCCGAACGACCGAATCCACAACCGCCCAGTAGCAGGTGCTTTATGCATGGTACAGGGGTCCAAACGACCGCCTACTAGAGGTAGCGACCAGCTACCTCGGGAGTACGCTGCTCATATATAGAACGGGGAACCCGGTACCCCAGTTCGATGACCAATACTGACAAACGACAGTCGTCGCTGCGGGACAGTCACAGGATCGATAACTCGGCAATCAAACTCGGTGACGGGGTATAAGCATGTCCGGACTATGGGGGTCTCGAGGCTCGATCCCGGGCGGGCAACGCGGACTTCTCGCTCTCGGCCTCGGACTGGTCGTGATTGCCAGTCTCGTCGCAACAGGTGCAGCGGCCGCGGGCGCCGCCACCCAGGATTCGAACGGGAACGTCTCGGAGGAAGCGTACGTCGAGCCCGCGCCGGAGCCGGGCGATCCCTACTTCGAGGCGGCGGCGACCGACGGAAGCTGGGTCAGTTACGAGAACCCGCGCGACGAGTACCGCAGTCCGTATCTCGGAGACGGCTCCGGGAAGGTCTGCGTTACGCTGGTCAACGAAAACGGTGACCCGGTGGTCGGCGAGTCGGTACCGAACACGTCCGTGACGATTCCGACGAACGACGTGACGAGCTGGCATTCCGACGCCGATCCGATGACCGTCGACTTCCCCATGACGGACAACTACGAGCGGCCGCTCGACGCCGATCAGTTCGGAACTAGCCCGGACGTCGCGCAGGGCGACGGCTACATGGACTCTCACTGCATCGAAATGCACGGCCTCCCGGAGGACGCGACCGTCGAATACGGCGAAGCGCAGATCACCGGCGAACACGCCGACAGGATCGACGTGGCCGGCTACATCCAGCAGGTCCCCGAAGGGGACGGCTGGGACGCGGACATCGATCCGGTCGCGGCCGCGGAACCGTACGCGGACGCCGGCGGCGGCTGGACCTACGAAACCGATGCCTCACACGGACAGGTCGTCGTCGTCCTGCAACTCGACGCACCGGCCGACGAACGGCTCGAGCCCGGCGGGTCGAACAGCACCGATCCGCCGAAAAACGACTCGAATAACTCCCAACAGGGAGCCAACACGCAGTCCGACGGGGACGGAGGAGGCGACGAGATGCCCGGATTCGGCGCGCTCGCGGCCGTCGTCGCGCTGTCGGTCGCCGCCCTCGCTCGACATCGAGGGTGAGGGTGTATCGGCAACACATCCGAATCAATTGGGTTGGCTCCCGACACGTTCACCGCGAAGAGAGACTGCGGACAGCCCTCCCTCTCAATGACAGAAAGGATGGCTCAAAGAAAGACAGGGAACGGCTACGGGTGTAGCCGGGAACCATGGAGTTCCTCGCACGTCGTGACGGGGTGATCAAACCGAGCGGAATGATCCGCTGACAGACTGTCGTACCCCCCGTCTATCAGATTGTTCGCCGCAATTAGTATAATACTGCTGGCCAACGACACCGGGAAGCGACGAAAACGAACCGATAGACCGGCTCAGTCGCGGTATTTGTGTTGGTATACCATGCCAGGGAAACGCTCCTATCGACGAGCTGTCACCGATGGAATGAGTCGATACACGACTGCGTCGGACGGGAAGCGAACCAATGGGGCTTTGACGATCGGCGCGAGATACACGACAAATGACGAACACAAGCGAGTCGGACGAAGACGCCCCGCGCGTCCCGGTCGTCTGTCCTGACTGCGAAACGACCTCCCGCGTCCCCCTGTCGGAGCTCGCCGACGCCATCGACCGACACAACGAGCAGCTCCACGACGGTGACGATGTCGCCGCAGTCGATCCCGACATCGCCGATCAGATCGCGAATCTGGCCGCGACCGACCTCGGACTCCTCGAGGACGACTGATCACGGATTCCTCCGACTCGAGTGGGGTCGAACGGGCGAGAGAAGCCGTCACTCGACCTCCTCGAGTGTCTCGAATCGGCCTCGCGTCTCACGCCGGCTGTCGCCGAGGAATCATCGATCAGAGAGACGATATAAAACCCCAATACGAACGCGCAAAATTCCGCCGAGATCCGGCATGTGTGGTTATATTTCGCCAGTTCTTACCGTTAGTTCAGTGAGAAGGTTTATACTGTCATACTCGACTCTGTCTACCATATGGAACCCGAGAACGCACCTGGAAATCGTGACGACAGCCGTGTTGCCGTGGAACTGACGGACCGTGGCAGTACACCGATCCAGACCGAGACGCCGGCGACAGCGACCATCGCGGCGACGAGATCGACGTCGAACGCGACCGACGCAAACGGTGACCGGCCGAACGTGCTGACGATCATCGGGCAGGGGACGCCCTCGAGTGTCGAACTCACCGTCGACGGCGCGATCGAGCTGGCCGACGAGGAACAGGAAGCGAACGTGACCGTCCTTTCTGGCACTACCGTCGAAGGGACGATCGAGAGCGGAACGGTGACGTTCCGATTCACCGGCGACCTGACGGACGTCACGTTCGTCGATCGCGGAATCACGGGGCACGAACCGGCCACGATTCCGAACGTACACGTTGATTACGCTGTCCCGGAGGAGTAACGACCAGCGGCGAGGCCGGCCGCCCACGTTCGCCCCTCTCACTCGACGGGGGCCGAGTCGTTCACGGGTGTTCCGTCCCGGTAACGAAGCCGCCGATCGCGTGACGGGCCTCGAGCGATTGGGAAACACATTCCTCCGCGGAGGGAGTCTTGCAATTCATGGACGATTCGACGACGGACGATTCGGCGGAGTCATCGGACGCTGCCGACGGCCCCGAGACTGGTACCGACGACTCCGAAACCAGTGCCGACGCGTCCGAGAGCGAAACGGAAACGGAAGCGGAAACGGACGCCGAGTGGATGGAACCCGCGGATAAACCGATCCTCGAGTTCCTCCGGTCCGAGGACGCCTTCGAACCGGACCAGATCGACGACGAGGGGATCGCCCCGGCCAGATATGCGGCCTATCGGTGCCGCGAGATGACCAAGTACGGGCTCCTGACGAAGCACATGCCCGGCGTCTACGAGGTGTCCGAACTGGGCGAACGGTATCTCGAGGGGACGCTCGACCCGAGCGAACTCGAGGCCGACAAATAGATCGACGCGCCTGTATCGAATCCGTTCTCGATCGCATTTTCCGCCGCTCGTCACGGCTACGAAACTGATGCTGGTGGCCGACGTTCGGTGCTGTCGTCGGGGTCGGCGTTCGCGCTCGAGCGCAACGCGGCCGGATCGACCTCGCCGAGCAGCGCGTCGATCACGTCCGTCGCCGCGGGCGCGTACAGCGGCCGGTTGTCGTTGCCACAGCGATCGTCCATGAGACAGGCGGGACAGCCCTCGTCGCGCCCGCACGGGCAGTCAGTCATCAGGTCTCGCGCCCGGCGGGCGACCGCCTCGTACTCCTCGTAGATGCGCCGGGAAAAGCCCAGGCCGCCCTCGACCGCGTCGTAGATGAACCAGCCGCTCGCGTCGGTCCCATCGGGGAGACGATTGGTCGCGAGCCCCCCGAGATCAGCAGCGTCTACGGTCAACTCGAGTGGCGCGACGGCGATCATCGCGTGCTCGATGGCGTGGATGCCGCCGAGGTAGCCGTGGAGTCGCGGCGGCAGCTCCTCGCACTCGTCGTTGTGATAGTCGCTGTGAGCCGCCGTCACCGCCTGTTCGACGGCGTCGGGCACTTCGGCCCAGCACAGTTGTGTTCGCATCTCGAGCGGTGGGACGCCGGTCTCGAGCCCCACCGCGAGAACGTCGCCGGTCCCGATCTCCCGTTTCGTGTAGGTATCGTGGTGGACCGTGACGGTGCCGTACCCCCAGTTGAGCCGGAAGGGCCCGACGTCACGGGACTCGCGGACCTCGGTGTCGTAGATCGTCGTCCGGCGCTGGGACTGGGTGTAGTAGTCCACATCGACCGGCTCGAGCGTGACGGATGGCTGGGGTCGATCCTCCTGCAGTTCGACGACCTCGTACTGGTCGCCCCGATACAGCACCGTCGCGCCCTCGTGGTAGTCCCGATACGCGCGCGCTTTGCCGATGGCCTGGTTGTCGAACGTCTCCTCGCCGGCCAGCCGGACCTCGAAGGCGTTCCCGCTGGAGGCGTACAGATTGATCTCGCTTTGCGGTCGGTCGCGGTGGGCGTACGTAACGCCGCCCGCGAGCGATCCCTCGAAATCCCCCGTCCGTCGGCCGTACTCGACGGCTCGTTCCAGTCGATCGATCCCGCCGAACCGGTCTGCGTCCTCGCGGCGCAGCGGGAGTTCCTGAGCGGCACAGCGCAGATGCTGGAGGTAGACCGGGTTGTTCGCGAGGTCGACGACCGCGCTCTCGGGCTCCTCCTCGAGGAGGTACTCCGGATGGCGCAGGATGTACTGGTCCAGCGTCGCGTGGCTGGGGACGAACACGGAGAGCGCCTCGCGCTCGTCGCGCCCCGAGCGGCCGAGGCGCTGCCAGAACGACTGCCGGGATCCCGGATACCCCATGAGGATCGTGCCGTCGATCCCGCCGACGTCGATGCCGACCTCGAGCGCGCTGGTCGTCGCGACGCCGTCGAGCTCCCCATCTTTGAGCCGGTTTTCCGTACTGCGCCGTGATCGCTTCCCGTGGCCCGCGTTGTACGCCGCGAGGTCGGCGCTGTTCCGGTAGGGCAGGGTGGGGTTCTCGAGGTACTCGCGTGCGCGCCCGACGGCCAGTTCCGTCTGCTTGCGCGAATCACAGAACAACAGCGAGGGAACGCCGTGATAGCAGCAGTGCGCCCAAACTTCGGGAGCTTCGACGGTTGCTGGGCGTTTGCTCGGCGACCACTCAGTATCACCGCTCCCGTCTTCGTACTCGCCCCCACCACCGTCCGTCGGCGGGTCCCAGAACGCGAGGTGGCGGCGACCGCTCGGCGAGCCGTCCTCGTCGATCACCGTCGCCGGTTCCCCGGTCAGCGCGCGGGCGTGTTCGGCCGGGTTGCCGATCGTCGCGGTCGTCAGCACGTACTGTGGATCGCCGCCGTACCAGTCGATCAGCCGCCGGGTCCGCCGGAGGATCCAGGCGGCGTGCATCCCGCTGATTCCCGTCCACGAGTGCGCTTCGTCGATCACGATCAGTTCGCACTCCGCGTGGAACGCGGCCCAGCGGTGGTGTCCCTCGAGGTACTGATTCAGTCCGGCAAAATTCGTGATGACGACGTTCGCCTCCTCGCGGATGCGGGCCTTCTCCTCGCGTTTCGTGTCGCCGTCGTAGACGCCGACCGTGACGTCCAGTCCGAGCGAATCGAAGAGATCGTTGAGTTCCCGCTCCTGGTCGCGGCTGAGCGCCTTCGTCGGATAGACGAGCAGCGCGCGCACGTCCGGATTCTCCCGAAAACGTCGCGCGACGTGTAATCCGTAGACGTAGGTCTTCCCGGAGGACGTCGAGGTCGCGACGCAGACGTTCTCACCGTCGGACAGCGCCTCGAGCGCTTCGGCCTGGTGGCTCCATGGGTCGACCTCGAGCGTCGCCGCGAGGTCTGCGGGCAACACCTCGCGGGCCGGGACGTGACTGGCCGGCTCGGCCGGCAGCGTGAACCGTTCGTGAAGCTGTCCGTGGTAGCGACGCGACGGAAAGGTGTCGCGTAGCTCCGCGCCGGTCAGCGCGAGGCCGTCCGCTCCGGTACTATCCTGCCCGTCGGTCAGATCGTCGATGTCGTCGGTTGGCATAGTCAGAAGTCGGCGAGGCCGGTCTGCGTCGTCGAATCGTCGGTCGTTCGCTCTTGTTCCGTCTCCATCTCCGCTCCGTTCGTCTCCAACTCCGCTCCGCCGGTCTCCGAACCCGCACTATCGGTCTCGAGCGGGGCCGTCGCGATCGCCTTGGAGACCGCGGCCAGTTCCCGGACGTCCGCCTCGCAGTACTCTCGGGCGGCCGCCCAGTCGATAGCGGTTCCAGTCGAGGCCGCCGTCGCGGCCGCGCGGTCCTCGGAGCCGGCACCCGAGGGCCGTTCGCTCTCGAGCAGCCGCCGGATCCGCTCCGCGAGGCTCTTCCCGTCGAGGGCTGCCGCGGCTCCCGACCGGTCACAGCCCAGCGCCTCGGCCACGTCCTCGAGTCGGTTCGTTCGGCCGGGCAACACGGCGTGTTCGCGCCGCACCGCCCAGTCGTAGAGATCGTACGTGAAAACGTCTTCCCGCCAGTAGTCGCGGAACTCGGGCACGTCGCGGGCGATGAACCGCTCGAGGTGTTTGTAATCAAATGCGTGGCCGTTCCACGTGACGAGCGACGGCGCGTCGTACTCGGCGGCCAGCCACGAGACGAACTTGCGGGTCGTCGCGCCCGGCTCGTCGCGGGACGGATCGGTGTCGACGAAGTCCACGTACGCGTCGCGTTGGGGATCGTAGACCCCGATCAACCAGATGATCGTCGACTGTAGCCCGTCCGTTTCGATGTCGACGAACAGCGGCGTCGCGGTCTCGGCCGCCGGCGGGACCAGCTCGTCGGTGCGGCGCACGACACGTGACTCCGCGAGCGAGCGCGCGCTGTGGCGGATCGCTCGAGCCGTCGACGCGCCGATCCCCTCGATCGAGCGGAGGTCCGCCTCGGTGGTCTCGGCGACGGCCGCGCGCGTCTCGTACCCATTCGTTCGGAGGCGCTGTGCGGTCGTCGGCCCGACGTTGGCAAGCGCTCGCAGCCCGAACCGGTCGGCCGGGGCCGACGAGACGGCCACCGAACCGCGCCGGTCGCAGGTGAGACAGGCGAGTTCGGCCGCACCGGAGCGGCGCAACGGGGCGACTCCCTGAACCGGTATCGTGACCCGCTCGCCGTCGACGGTCGGCTCCCAGACGTGATCGTAACCCGCCTCGAGCGCACCGGTCAGCACGGTCGCCGTCCCGCTCGCTCGCGACTGGTAGCGGGCGATCGGTTCGCGACCGGCGAGGGTCGACTCCAGCATGACGGCGTCGGTCGTCGGCTCGATATCGTCACAGACGACGTACTCCGCGGTCTGCGTCTCGTCGTCTTCGGGACGGTCCTCGAGCAGCGACGCCGACCCCGCGAAGACGAACGTGATACCGGCGACCGTCTCCGTCCGAACGTCGGCGGGGCCGCCGGCGGAGACGACCGGCCCGTCGAATGCGCGACGGAGGCGGCTGACGACGCGGACGTCCGACGACTCGCGAACGACGTAGACGAGGTCCGGATCGAAGTACTCGAGCGCGTCTCGCAGCGCTGTGTCGTCCAGATCGGCGACGGCGTCACAGCACAGCGCCAGCAAGTCGGCACCGTCCTCGTCGGACATAGAAGGGGAATACGAGCGAGCGATGATAAGCGTTCGCGGACTCGAGCAGTGCGCTGCAGTGACGAACCTGATTCTGTCAGTCGGCACCGACGGCGTTCGGAACGTGCTCGGCCAGGAACTCGGTGACGGCGTCGCCGCCCTGGAACCCCTCCGCCAGCCGCGCGGTTTCCGTCCCGTCCTCGAAGAGGACCAGCGTGGGCACCGACCGAATATCGAACCGGTCGACGAGTTCGATGTCGTCGCCGGGGTTGACCATCCCGATCGCGACGTCCGTGGCCCGAGCGACGTTTCCCAGGACAGGTTCCATAGCCTGGCACATCGCACAGCCGCTGGTGTAGAACTCCACGAGCGCCACGTCGTGGGCGTCTACGAAGTCGTCGAGTTCGTCGCCGGTCTCGAGTCGGCTCGGCTTACTGGTCGCGGCCATGGCGACGGGTACGTGATCAGCGCGGAAATCCGTGACGCCGGGCGCGGCGAGTCGACAGTCGGGTCGTACCGCCGCCCTGACTCTCGTGGACACACCGCATTTCTCGGATCGGTTGACGGTGTCACAGCGGAGATTCACCGGCCGATCGTATTGTGTGAATCGAGTACGAAATGTGATTTTATACCTGGGGCCTGTACCCACGCTCGATGACCCAGCCAGCATCCACCCGCGGTGACGGCGCCCCGACGCAGCGGAAAGCGACGCTGTTCTGCTGGGAGTGCGACCACTCGAGCCCGGTCGACGGCGACTGGGTGTTGGAATCGAACGGCCGGCACGTCGCGTACGTCTGTCCGAACTGCGAGACGACACTGACGAAGCGGCCGCGACCGACCGAGTTGGCACGCGAACGAGCGCCGATCGTCCCGATCGCAGCGTGGCAGCGAGCGATCCGTACCTCGGCGACCGTCTGGCGGGCAACCGTCGAGATTGGCCTCTCGAGCCTGACGATACTGACCGGAGCCGGGCACGTCCCCAGTGTGCAGGCCGCTTCGGCGTAGCGACTCGATCCTCGAGATCGACGAGTTCGACACGATCGAGGCGTGACTCGAGACGAGACCTGGAACGCGACTTGCGGGATCGATGAACGTCCGACGAACCGACGCCTCGAGCGACCACTACACGATTATTCATTTCTGCCGGTATTTTTTCAGCCGATGTCAGCCACATACCGAGCATATCATATTATAAACTACGTTCGTCCATCTTAGAGGAGATTTGCGCATATTCGCCCACAACAATAGAATTTTAATAGTGGAATTCGTTGGCTTACGCGAGTAGAAGATGACGAACGGAAATCTAACCGCTTCGGAAGAGGAGGTACTGGACGAAATCGAGGAGGAAGACATCGACTTCCTTCGGCTACAGTTCACCGACATTCTGGGGACTGTCAAGAACGTCTCCGTGCCCGCCCGGCAGGCCGAGAAGGCGTTCACCGAAGGGATCTACTTCGACGGCTCCTCGATCGAGGGATTCGTGCGCATTCAGGAATCGGACATGCGGCTCAAGCCCGATCCCGACACGTTCGCGATCCTCCCGTGGCAAAACCGTGAGGACGGCGCATCGGCCCGAATGATCTGCGACGTCATCGATACCTCGACCGGTGAGCCCTTCGAGGGCGACCCGCGTCGCGTCCTCAAGAACGCCCTCGAGCGCGCCGACGACCTGGGATACACGGTCAACGCGGCACCCGAACCGGAGTTCTTCCTCTTCGAAGAAGACGAGGAGGGACGTGCAACGACGAAGACGGGCGACCACGGCGGCTATTTCGACCTCGCACCGAAAGACCTCGCGAGCGACGTTCGACGTGACATCATCTACGGCCTCGAGGATATGGGCTTCGAGATCGAAGCGAGCCACCACGAGGTTGCCAGGGGCCAACACGAGATCAACTTCGAATACGACGACGCGCTCTCGACGGCGGACAACGTCGGCACCTTCCGCACCGTCGTCCGCGCCATCGCCGCACAGCACGACCTCCACGCGACGTTCATGCCCAAGCCGATCCCGCGCATCAACGGCTCGGGCATGCACACGCACCTCTCGCTGTTCGAGGACGGCGAGAACGCCTTCCACGACGAGGACGACGAGTTCGACCTCTCCGAAACGGCACACTCCTTCATCGCAGGGATCCTCGAGCACGCGCCGGCGATCACGGCCGTCTCGAACCCCACTGTGAACAGCTACAAGCGACTGGTGCCGGGGTACGAGGCACCCGTCTACGTCGCCTGGTCCGATCGCAACCGCTCGGCGCTGATCCGCAAACCGGCGGCCCGCGTCCCGGCGGCTTCGCGCATCGAAGCGCGCTTCCCCGACCCGTCCTGTAACCCGTACCTCGCGCTCGCGGCGCTCATCCACGCCGGTCTCGACGGGGTCGAACGCGACCTCGACTGTCCGGATCCGGTCCGCGAGAACATCTACGAGTTCGACGAACAGAAGCGCGAAGAGTACGGCATCGACACACTGCCGACGAACCTCGGCGAAGCCGTCGAGGCTCTCGAGGAGGACGAAGTTATCTACAGCGCCCTCGGCGAGCACGTCGGGCCGAAGTTCGTCGAAGCCAAAGAACAGGAGTTCGAGGACTACCTCGTCGACGTCTCCGAGTGGGAGCTCGACCGCTACCTCGAGACGTTCTAACCAGCCACCCCGAAGACGACGTGTTTCGGCGCGTCGAACGCCGATACGCTGCATCCAGTTTCTGACGACACGCCGGCAGAACGAGCGCCGATCTCGTCGTCCCAGTCGTCGCGACTCGTCGATCAGTTCGCGACGACGTACGTCGCGCCCGTCTGGGTGACGTAGTCGGCACTCGAAAGCGAGTTCAGCACGCTCAGAATGTCGATCTTCTTCATCGCCAGTATCTCTCCCAGTTCTTCGACCGTCGCGCCGTCGGCCGCTTCGAGATAGATGTACACGAGTTTCGCCTGGGCCGACTCGAGGTCGTCGGGAACCGGATCGATCTGCGCTGTCGGTCGGTGTTTCTGTGATTCCATTGTCACCAGTACGGATCCCGTTCTGGTATATAAATTCACACGTGGATGGATACTAATGAATTCTAGGACTCAATACAGGCCACGTCATCACACCGCAAATCGTGACGCGGAAGACGGTCTCGAACGGAACAACGACGTTTTACGGTCGCCCACCTCTCATCGGAAGACATGACTGTCGACGAGCGACCGACCCCGCCGCCGGAAGTGGACCGCGTGGAACGTGAGGCGCTCGACGAACTCGCGAAACGAGACGCAGCGACGCTTCGCGAAGTGAGCGCCTATCTCGAGGAGGTGGCGGCGTGGAAGGAGCGACGTGAGGGGGCAGCCGACGAATCGGCATCGGACGAGGCCGATTCCGAATCCTACCCCGACGGCGTCCCGGAGCGGGCGACCGTCTCGGTGACGGAGATCGCCGGGACCGAGTACGACTACTATCAGTGGCGCGAGGGCGACGAGATCCGATCGGAAACCGTCCGGCGGTCCTGACGTGGCTGTACTTCAGCAGCCTCCTGCTCCTCGTCGGCGTCGCCGTCAACGCCGTCCTCTCGAACCGCAGCCGCGACGTGACTATCGAGCCGGCCATCGGCGGCGTCCCGCTCGGACGCGAGCGAGGAGACGGCTGCGGATCCCGCAGTCGCGCTCGAGCGACTCGAGGGCCAGCTGTCGTCGGCCAGTACGATGACGTTCGTCGTCGACGGCGAATCGGTCACGGTCCCGGCACCGGACGTAGTCGAGGTGAACGCCGGCAGTTCGGTGCTCCCGGTGATCGATGGCGGGACGGGAATCGAACTCAGGTGGTCGACAGTGGACGGCGAGTTCGTCATCGGTGAGGCAGGACCGGAATCGTAACTGACGGAGGGTTCTGTTACTGACGGCTACTAGTTCGGACCACGTCAATTTGTGCAAGCGATGTGTAGCAGGGCGAAACCGTTATTGTTCTATGTGCAAAAGATGCACACGAGATGAGCGCCAGTGACGATCCTCGACGAGTACACTTTCAATCACCGGAGTATCTCGTCGATCGACTCGATGCGATCGCCGACCTCTTCGATACGGATCGGACGGATCTGCTCGTCGACGCGATTCGTGAGTATATCGAAGAGACCGCGGAGAGCGAGACGTTTCGAGAACTGGTCGCGACGAAGTACTACGACGACCAACTGGAGTTTGAAACCGTCAAACAGCTGGTCGGTGCGGAAACTGCACAACGGCTTCGTCTCCTCAAAGCGGATCTGGAGGGGGAGCCATTCGATCTCGCAGCACCCGACGATATCGAGATCTACGATGGGGAGACGGAAGCGGTTGATCCGGAGACCGAGTCCACTGGTAGCGACGAGCGATGAGCGATCGACCGCGGCTCCGGACGGTGGTCGCTGATACGAGTGCACTCGTCAGTCTCGGCGTCCCACGTGCTGACGCGGGAGACGACGCGGGTGAGCAACCCGATCCGCTGCAGTATCTGCTCACGTCCTGTACAGTCACCGTCCCGCCCGAAGTCGTTTCGGAACTCCGTGATATCGCTCAGTACCACGATATCCACGGAGTGGCCGCGAACAACGTTCTCGCCGCTCGAGAGCACTACGTCGTCGTCGACCCCTATGAGCGATCGGAGACGCCGGACTCACGGCCGACGTTCGGACTCGACGACGGCGAAACGGACGGCATCGTTCTGGCGAACGCGCTCGCTGTCGACGGCTTTCTCACCGACGAATTCGGCGGGACGAACTTCGCGCTCATTCACGCGGTGCTTACCGGACCGCGAATCGTTCCGACGCCGCGACTCCTCTGTGATTACGCTCGCGGCGGCCATATGACCCGCAGTGAAGCACGAACACTCATCACCGCGATCAGTCCGCATCGGAGTTGGGATAACAGCCCGTATGTCACCCAGTTGTTAGACCACTTGGAGTGATCTGTCAGACCGACTCATATGGACCGAGTCGCGTACCGTCCAGCAGGTACGCCTCCCCCGAAGCCAGCCCCGCCGGAAGAAACGGCGAGAGAAACGACTGGCCGGCCACGTTGATCCACGTTCCACCGACGAGGTCGTTGAACGCCGGCACGACAACCACGCGCGGCGGGGTTTCGTCTGCATCCTCGAGCCACGATACTTCCTCGTACTCCGGACGCTCGCGAAACGGGCCGGGATCGAGCCGACCGCGGAGCCACGCCCGTTCGACGCGGCTCCCGCCGACCTCGTCCTCGAGTCGAACACACGGGTGTTCGTGACCCAGACAGACCACCTCGCTCTCGAGGACCGCTCGGGAGGGCCAGGTGTGCCCGTGACAGACGCCGATATCGCCGAGCGCGATTCCTTCGCCGGGGACCACGGTGATCGTCGCCCCGATATCGTCGCTGTCCGCGAGCCAGGTTTCGATTCGACCGTCGTGGTTTCCCTTGACGACGGTGACCTCGAGATCGGCTGCAAAGGACTCGAACAGCACCTCGAGTTCGCCGCGTTCGGCCCCGCCCGGATCACCGATTGAATGCATGAGGTCGCCGAGGACGACCAGCCGATCGGGATCGGTTCGCTCGAGCAACGCTAACAGTCGCTCTCGGCGGCCAGGTGCGCGGCTGGGAACGTCGACGCCGCGCTCGTAGCGCAAACCGGCCTCGTAGCCGGCGTGATAGTCGGCAACGAGCAACGCGCTCTCACCCCCGATCGTCGCGGTCGCGGCCGGTTCGCCGGGAACCGGTTCGACGCGAGCGGGCGGCGACGGGGTCCCGGTCGGAGGCCGGTTGGGATCGTCTCGCATCGCGGCCGCTCAGATCGCCTTCAGCGTCTCGTCGTCGGGCTCATAACACTGGCCCCCCATCAGCGCGTCCTGGATGGCGTCCTCCACGTCGTCGGCGGGCGCCCCCGTGTCGGCGGCGACCGTCTCGATCAGCTCCGTCCGATCGGCACCGTCGCCGTCGTCGAGTTCGGTCATCGTCTCGACGACGGCGACCTCGAGATTGACATCCTCGGCCGGTTCATCGTCTGCGGCCGGTTCGTCATCCGCGACCGGCTCGTCGTCCGGTTCCGCGCCGTCGGTTTCGGACTCCTCGTCGGCTGTGGGTGCTGACACATCGGCTTCGTCCGATTCCGCGTCCTCGAGTCCGGATTCCGGTGGTGTACCGATATCGTCGTCCTCGTCGGATTCCGTACCGTTGCCCAGTTCCGATTCTGCCTCGAGCTCGTCGGCCGCGGCGTCTTCGGGCTCGGGAACGTCGATTCCCGCTTCCCCGGGCTCGTCGACGTCGGAGCCGGCGGTGAACTCCGTGCCGAACTCCTCCTCGAGCTGTTCGCGTTCCGACTCGTCCATCTCGTACATGCCGTCGTCGACGTCGCCGGCGTCGAAGTCGCCGAGTTCGTCGTCGGTTTCGTCATCGCTGTCGTCGGATTCCGACGCCGCGACGGCGACAGGCTCGTCGTCGACCTCGCTCGCTGTCTCGTCACTGTCGGGCTCGGCCTCCGGCGAGTCGTCGGCACTGTCGGATTCATCGGTGTCGTCCGACTCGGCGTCGGGTTCGGCTGCCTCGGCCTCGAGTCCCGCATCGATATCGGTAGTCGCGGGATCGTCACTCGTCGCCGTTCCGGCCGCGGAGCCAGAATGCGTGTCCTCGGGGTCGGCCGCAGCCGTGCCGCTTCCGTCGGTCGTCGCCGCGACTGGCGCCGTCGCCTCGAGTTCGGGTTCGGGTTCGGCGCTGGCCTCGAGCGCGTCAGTGTCGACGCCGTCGAGGTCGGTGAGCGAGGCGAACGTCGCGTCGTACTCGGGACTCGTCGTGTCCGGTGCGATGGTGAGACCGCTCACTTGATCGCGCTCGCCCGCGACGACTTCGACCGCCTCGAGCGCACACGCTCGCAGCGCCGCGAGGTACGACGGCGTCGTCCCGTAGTGCTCCTGTGCGAGCGGAATCCCCGCCGCGAGGCCGGATTCGACGCCGGCCTCGAGCAGCGCGTCGGTCAGCGCGTCGCCATCGAGATCGAGTTCGGCAGATCCGGCGTAGGTACCGATGCGATCGAGGGTCTGCTCGGCCGCGCTGACGACCCAGCGGTCCCGGGTGTCGGCGTCGACCGTCGCGATGCTCTCCGGCCGGATCGAGGTATAGACCTGATCCGAATCGTCGGGCTGGAATGTCCGGGCCTTTCCCGTCACCGCGACGAATTCGGGTGGTTCGGCCCCCTCGAGGAAGGCCAGTTCGTCGGGCTGGTACTGGCCGGCGTAGACGACGAACGCGCCGGTCGGGTCGACGACGCGAGCCCGGACCATCTCGTCGTTGACCGACGTGACCTCGGTTAGCGTCCCGACGGCGAAGACGCGGTTGAGTCGCGCGCCGGTCGGCGTGATCACGTAGTTCGGCGCACGCTCCTCGTCGCTCTCCGCGTAGGAGAACGAGGCGTCGTCGTACTCGGCAGCAAAGAGCCGGTAGGCGAGCTCTCGCCCCGGAATCTCGTCGTCGCCGTCGCCGTTCGCGCTCATGCGTCCACCTCCGCTAAGAAGGCCGTCGCACGGGCGGCCGGATCGTCGTCGCTCTCCTCGAAGCGTTCGGCGTCGAGATTCGCTCCGTACTCGTCGACCGAGAGGTGACCCCGGACGCGGTACTCGCGGCCGACGATGCGCTCACGGATCCGATCCGCGACGACCTCCTGGTCCATGGCCTCGCGGGCCTGCTCGAGGGCGTCTTCGAGGGTCCCGTCGTAGACTCGTTCGGTGAGGTCGTCGTCGAGGACGACGGTGACGGTCCCGGTGCCGTCGTCGAGGATTGCCTTGACGCGCAGGTCGTCGATCCCGTCGACGTCGCCGTGGGTTCGACACTGTCCCTTCTGGATGACCCGGTAACACTCCGGACAGCGCTGAATGAGCCCGGAGCCGTCGCGGACCGCGAGCAGATTCCCCACGACTTCGACGTCGTAGATACCGCCAGTGGCGACGGCGTCGCCGACGTCCATCGTCGACGTGTTGGTCCCGACATCGATCTCGCGATCGAGTGCGGAGACTCGCGAGAATTCCGAGACGTTGACCTCGGGCACCCCGCGGAACTCCTGTACGTAAGCGTTCTCGATGCGGACCGTGCCGCCGTCTTCGATTTCCGGTGCGGGATCCCAGTTCGTGAAGGGGAGCCGCCCGCTCTCGTCGCCGAAGACGCCGCTCAGGATGTCCGTCTCGCCGTCGCGGCCATCGATCGTCTTTCGCTCGCACTCGAGGACGCTGACCTCGATGGTGACCGCGCGGTCACCGGTCCGCAGTTCGGCCAGTTGCGCGTCGCCACCGCTCTCGTAGGGCACCTCGAGGGACTCCTCGATGAAGGTCAGCGAGGTGCTCTCGCCGAGATTGAGTTCGGGTTCGCCGTCCCACTCGCGGACGCCCGCGTTGCCCGCGGTGATCGTGTCGCCCGGCGAGAGGCCGAAGTCCTCCCACGCGGTGTAGTCGATGACGCCGGTCTCGTCGGCCAGTCGGCCTTCGACGATGACGTGATCGGAGCCCTGATAGCGGATCGATCGTTCGCCCGCGGTCAGGACGACGCTCGTGACGGTGACGTTGCCGTCGTCGGTCGTGATTTCGGCGATATCCTTCGCCGACGGCGCGCCGCCACCGCCGCTGGAGCCGCCGCCGTACTTCCGCCGGAGGCTCTGTTTCGCCTCGTCGATCGGGACGCTGTACTCCACCAGGTTCTGCAGGTCGTCTGTGACCTCCTCTTTGTCAACACCGAGGTCGGAGGCGAGATCCTCGGCATGATCGTCGAGTTCCATCACTTGCCTTTCGAGTTGGGGTGTAAAAAGCGTTCCCGGAGGAGGGTGGAAGTGAACGGATCGACCGACGACGACGTCGACGAAGTTGTCGGCACTCGTCGTCGGTGTCTCGGCACCGATCAGTACCCATAGCGTCGCGGCCGACCCGTCATAGTAGCTGTCGATTTGCAGGTCGAAGCATAGAACGGTCCCGTTGGAGAACGAGACGAATGGCTACCGTCGAGACCGTCCTTTCGTCAATTTTTAGCACCGTTCCCGAACTTCATTCGGGCCAGCTCGGGCTTCTCTCCGGTATTCTCATCGGAATTATCTACTGGCACGGCTACCGCCGGTCGTCGTTCGCGCTTTGCACCGCGTTCTATCTGCTGGCGCTCGGTATCGTGCCCGCTTCCACGAGGGGTCTCACAGTGATACAGTCCAAGCCGTGGTACTTCTGCTCGTTCCTGATTTTCACCTCGCTCGTCGCCGTCGGCGGACGCGCCGTACGGACGCGGCTCTCCCCCTCGAGCCGCACTCGATCGCTGACGGTCGGACGGAAGGACGCCTGACCGGTCCGCTCTCCCTTGCCGACGAGACGGAGATGAGTATCACCCGCGGAGCAACGGAGGCCACCGACCGCGCTACTCCCGTTCGCGGGAGACGGGGAGGCGGAACCTGATACCGGCATCGCGGAGCGTCCATCTGATCTCGAGACCCACCCAGGTCAGCCCCGACAGGAGTCCGACGACGATCGCGGCGGCTGTAGTTTCGCCCACCCAGACCGGCGCAACGAAGATGAGCGCGTTATAGACTCGATGGGGGAGGATCGACTCGACGATGCCGCCGAGAAACGCGAACGGGTCGATTCCGAATTCGCCGGTTCCGCCGTCGTCTTCGGTTACCGTCCGGGACTCGAGACCGAGTTCCCGGGCGCTCTGGCGGCTCTCGCTTTCGGCACCGATCTCGAGGCGCTCGGCGTCGTAGGGGAGGGTCGACTCGACCTCCCAGACGATGTCGCCCGACTCGTTGATGGCCATAACGCGGTTGCCGTGGGTGTCGGTGATCAAGGTATTCCCGTTCGGAAGTCGGTCCGCGTCGCGGGGCCATTGGATCCGTTCGTCTTCCCACAGCCAGCTTCGGTTCCACTCGCCGTCCTCGCGCTGGAACTCCTTGATCTGGCCGTTCTCGGAGTCAGCGACGAGGACGGCCGGGCCGCCCTGACTCTTAGGAATGAAGTCGGGATTGTGCTGTTCGTTCAGAACGTCGGTGTCGTTCTCGCCGCCGAGAGTCCAGTTCTCGAGCAGGCCCTCCTCCCGGTCGAGGAAGACGACCCGATTCTGGTTTCGAACACTGACCATGATCCGACCTTCCATCCGGCCGTCCTCGATGTACTCGACGTCGTTGATGTGCGTCCAGTCGTTCGGGAACGAGTGGCCGCTCTCCAGCGGGAACTCGCTCTGGGCGTCCCAGAGCCACTCGACGACCTCGGTCTCCGTGTCGACGATGAAGACCTGATCCGCGACGATGTCGGCGACGAGCACGTGGCGCTCGTCGATGCGGTCCACGTCGTGCCACTCGGCGGCGGTCTCCTTGTGATCGTAGCGTTCGTAGACAACCTCGACCGCGCCGGTCTCGAGGTCGACACGCTCGATGACGTTCCTGGCGCACGGCGGATCGCCGCAGTTGGGTCCGTCCGTGTGGATCGTGTCGGTCGCGGTGTACTCGACGGTCAGCGGATCGCCCTCGACCGGATCGACGTCGAAATACTTCGTCCGCGAGTTGTTGTAGTAGAGTACCTCCCCGTCGGGTTGGTAGGCCGTAATCGTCCCAGCGCGACCCGATTCGGTCACGACCGTGTGGTTCTCGGTCGGCAGTGCCTCCGGGACGGCCTCCTTCGACGCCGTCGAGAGGCCGCCCGACGCCGCGGCGGCGACGACGGCGGTCGAAAGCAGCACGACGACGCCGAGGCCGACCCGAATCCGGGTGCGCGTGAGCGCCGGTCGGACTCGAGCGAGCGACGAACGCGGGCGGTTCGTCACGGTATTACCTCCGCGACCCGAAACGGAGCCGCTTGGGGAGCCATCAGTCGTCGATTTCAGGGAGAGGTAGTAGTAGTTTTCCCGCTCGTTCGCAACGCTACCGCGGATCGGGCCGAGCGGGACGCTGCCGGTGCGGTCCGATCGAACGTGTCAGGGCCGCGGTGCAGCCTTCTGTAGCGCCGTCTCGGCGATGTTGCCGCCGTAATCGGCGCTTCTGGACAGCGAGTCGACGATCAACCCCAGCGACTGGGCCTGCACCGGGTCGAGATCTCGGAGCATGTCGTCGATCTGGCGGGTGTGCTCGTCGATCTCGAGGACGGCCTCCCGGGCGTCGTGGCCGAGCCGGTTTGCCTCCCCGGTTTCGTCGGCGAACAGCGCGTCCATCGACTTCTCGAGGACGGTGGAGGCGTCCGTATGCAGTTCCTCGAGCGCCTCGGCGACCGGCTCGGGGATCTCCTCGAGTTTGAGCGCGATGTTGCTGATCTTGGCGGCGTGGTCGGCGACGCGCTCGAGCTGGCGGGCGCTCGAGTGGAAGTCGAAGCAGTCCTCGCGCGGGACGCCGAGTTCCTCGGCGGCGCGGGGCGACCGGAGGGTGGCGCGGAAGATCCGCGAGACGACGAGCCAGAGCCGGTCGACGTCGTCGTCGCGCTCGATCACGTCGCGAGCGATGTCGTCGTCGTTTTCGATCAGTGCAGTCACCGCGTCCTCGAGCATCGACTGGGCGATCAGGCGCATCCGCGTGACGGCGTTGACGATCGACAGCTCCGAGGAATCGAGGAGGTCCTGAATGACCACGCTGTCGGTGGTCTCCTCGAGGACTTCGACGCCGACCAGCCCCTGGGTCGCACTTCGGATCGCGCGACGCTGGTCGGTCGTGATGCGCCCTGCCTCGAGTCTGATGATGTCGAAGCCGCTGACGTACATCGTCATCACGGCCCGGGTCAGGCGTTCGCCCTCGATGCTCGAGATGTCGAGGGTCCCCTCCTGGCGCTCCGTTTCGCTCTGGGGCGTCAGCAACAGCTCGCTGTCTTCGGGGTAGAACTCGACGGTTGTGCCGGCGCTGACGTCGTTGTCGTTCGCCCACGTTTTCGGCAGCGAGACCGTGTACGTCGATCCGCCCGTCACCTGGACCTTTCGCGTCTCCATGTGGTCGGATGTAGTCCGCTCGAATATAAATATAGCCGCATCTATAGAGGCTCGCTGGCAGACTACCAACACCCGATACAGCTGGTAGTATCGCACTTATACTCGAAATTCGTCCGCATAGAACGTCACGAAACTTGTGAGAAGCGATATCTATATAGATCCGCTCGAGCCGCTTTCTGCGCGTCGCAGTCCGAATGATCGATCGTCTCGTTCGAGGACCCTCCTGTTCGAGAATTACCCCGTTCGAGGATCGCGACTTCCGTACGAAAGCCTCGCCCTCTTCCGCGTTCCAGTGCAATCTTCGTTCATGATTGGCGCCTACACGATCGGCAAGAAAGCGGTTCAGTTCGGCTACAAACGCTACGGAATCCCAGGAGCCATCGCGACCGGCGGCGCGGCGCTCGCGGGTTACCTGATCGTTCGCCGAGCGCTGAAATCGTCGACGAACGGCGGGAACGTCGACTCGGCGATCGACGCCGGGGAGATCCAGTCCGCGGTCGAGGAGAAGGGGCTGAGCGCGGTGACCGATACGGGGACCCTCGAGCGGGCGATCAACGAGGAGGAAGTCGGCTCCGCCGTTGACATGGACGACGTCCAGTCGTCGGCCGAAGCGGAGACCGACGAGTTCGCCGACAACACGGGAGACGGCGACTCGAGCGCCGATAGCTAGATCGAACCCCCGATCACCCGTCACGAGACGTGTGTCACCCACCAGTAGCCAGCCACCACCGTCCAGACGTGTTCCGTGCCGTCACCGCGTTCTCACTACTCGATAGACAGCCTGTGACGGATCGAAACAGCCAACCCGAATATGAGCAAGCGAGATCCCACCACCGAAACCGGCGACAGTCCCGCGACCGAATCCGAGCACAGCGAATCGAAACGCAGCCGCGAGTCCGTCTCGAGGGCGCGCCAGTCCGTCCGAAGGGGCATCGAATCGGGCCTCCCGGCAGGTATCGGCGGCGGAGTGAGTCTCCTCCGCGGCGTCCGAGCGCTCCGCCGGGGCAAGCGCGAGCACGGCGTCGGCCAACTCGTTCTGGGCGGCGTACTCCTCGCGGTCGCAATCGCCCAGCGACGGTCGGACGAGAGACGGAGCGAAGCCCGAGTCGACATCGATCAGACGGACGTCGTCAGCACCGCGCCCGAGATCGGCGACCTCGCGGACCGAGACGCCGGCGGCGGCCGGCATACCGGTGACGAGGCCCGGCGCGTCGCCGGGACCAGCATCGACATCGAGGACGTGGACTCGAGTCCCGACCTCGAGAGCGATATCGACGCGACCGGGATCGATCAGTCGGACGTTGTCGAGACCGGCACCGACGAGGAGCGACTCGCGGACGTGGCGAACGAGTCCACTGTGCCTGACAGCGAGTCCGACGGTCTCGAGAGCGAACCCGACGTTCCCGAAAGCGAGTCCGCTATCACTGAGAGCAAGTCGGAGAGTTCCGACAGTGCTGGAGGCGTATCCGACAGTCCTGACAGCGCCGAAACTGAAGCAACCGAATCGTACGAGCGACTGGGTTCGGCCTCGTTCGACGAACATAGCGGCGAAATCCCGGTTCCCCAGCGCGCGTTCGATCAACACATCCTGTCGCTTAGATCCGAAGCGTTCTGGGGGATCCGCGAGCACGACGACGCCGTCTTCGTCTCACAGGAATTCGACCCGATTCAGGACGCTGGCGGAATCCGTTACGTCGCGAGTACCGAGATCGACGGCGAGCGAACCCTGACGATTCCCGACACTGTCCTGAATCACTGGGATTCCGTCGCGGGCGGCGGAATGGCCGTCGCCTCCGGCGACGAAATCGTGTTCGTCACCGCCGACTCGCTACAGGCCGACAGTCAGATACGAGTCGTCCCGGAGCAGTGGATCGACGACGTGCTCGAGGACGGCGAGTAGCGCCGAACGGAGGGCACGACGGATCGGGGTGATTTAGTTCCCGTCTCGAACGCGCTCGAGCACCGCGAGTGTCCCGTCCGCGTGCACCTCGTCGAGCACCTCGTCGGCGGCCGCTTTCGCCATCTCGTCGGCGTTTCCGACGGCGAAACTCCGGCCGACCGTTTCGAACGTCGAGACATCGTTAATCGAGTCGCCGATGGCAACACAGTCCGCGAGGTCGATCCCGACGTGGGCGGCGATCCGCTCGAGTCCCTCGCCCTTGTTCGGATCGGTGTCCTTGACGTGGTAGGCGTAGCCGGTGTCGATCACCTCGAGGCCGTGTTTCGCGCCAATCTCGCGCAAGGGGTCGATCGGCTGCTCGAGGCTGACCGCGATTTCGGTCTCCCGCCAGCGGTTGACGGTGTCTTCCGCGCCCCAGCCGAGCTCGTAGCCGGCGGCTCGGTACTCCTCGGTGACGGCTCGAGCGGCCTCGCAATCGGCGGTGAAGAAGACGTCATCGCCGGTGTAGACGACGCCGCCGTTTTCGGCGACGACGAGTTCGGGAATCCCGACGAAGTGACAGAGCGCGACGGGGTAGGGGAAGGCCTTCCCGGTCGCGATCACGACGGGCGCGTCCCACTCCCGGAGCGGATCGAAGACGCGGGGATCGATCCCCCAGCCTTCGGGGCGGGTCAGGGTGCCGTCGATATCGAGGACGAGCGGCGGATCGGCGGTCATGTGCGTCACTCGAGGGCTGTGTGCCCTAAAAGAGTCGGTTCGGGTGTGCTCGAGACTGACGGTTCGTCAGTGATGGTCCTCGGTTACCGATCGGAAATCCGCACAGAAGCCCCGTCGGGATTCAGTTCTTCGAATCGTTTCTTCGCGGAACGCGCGAACTGAACGGGGGACACTCACTCAGTTAATCAAAACAGCGATGGATCGTGGAAATGATGCGTATTTAACGTTATGAGGGACGATAGCTGAAGCCGAGGGGTATGTGATGGTCAAGTACGATGAGGTATTTGACGCACTAGCGGCCAACCACCGACGACAGTTACTAATAGAATTACTCTCCAGCCCCCACTACGTCTCAAAACCGTCTGGTATTGCTCGGGAGATCGCACAAGCAGACGAGAACCTCCTTCAGAGGCATCTATCCAGTTCTCGAACGATTGCAGAGGTGGATGAGTACGCGATCAGTATGCACCACATCCACCTTCCGAAATTAGCAGAGTACGGATTCATCGAGTGGAATCGAGACGATAATCTCGTCGTACAAGGTCCCCGCTTTGACGAGATACGACCTCATCTCCGACTAGTGGCTGAACAGCAGGACGAACGCCGTACAAAAAATCTCGTCGTAACTCCGCGTAGGTGAGGGGTAGTTGAGACAGAAGACGCTGTTCAGTATCTCTTCGCTACTTGCCCCTCTGGGGGACACGCATCACACTCGTTGCGTTTCGATAGCGTCGTGGACCGAAATCTCCACCAGTCGATCGGAGAGACGGATTACACTCGAAGTCCGAACTCGTTTAGAGCGCGAGGTAGCCCGCGTTGGGGAGCAATCCGAGCAGATAGAGAATTCCCAAGACGAACATGAACGCCGCGATCGCCATCGCCGGCGGGTCGACGTGCGTTCCGGAATGCGAGTAGAACACTCGCTGGCTCAGTTCGCCGAGCAGCCCGCTGATCGCGCCGAACGCGCCAGCGACGAGCAGCACGATCGGATCGCTCCCGACGGCCGACGCTGCGATCACCGCACCCGTCGAGCCCAACAGCGTGATGTGGTGGGTAACGGGGATCTTCTCGACGCCGAGGTTGAGAAACAGCAGGCTCATCGCGGAAATCGCATAGCCCATGAAGATGCTCCCGGTCTCGAGCCAAATGAAGCCGCCGAGGATCCCGCCGACGATGCCGATGGCGGTGACGCCCGCCCACTCGTACTGGTGTGGCAGCCAGGGTTCGGTCGCCAGCCGCTCGGTCTCGGTCCCGCCGTCGGCCGCCACGCGCTTCTCTTCGTGCTCGAACGGCGACATGTCGAGGATGCTCGAGCCGCCGACCCTGCCGACGAGCGGGTAGCCGAAGGCGAGTCGAGCCAGGAACGCCGTCGCCACGACCGAGAGCGCGATGTTGTCCGTCGGGAAGCCGACTCCGCCCATGATCCGGGTGAAGAGCATCCCCACTGCGCCGAAGATCGCACCGACCGCGAGGATGTCGGGCTTGGTCCCGAACGCGTACAAAATGTTCTTCCCGAAATGATAGTCCCAGTCGTCTGGTTCCATCTCGGGGTACTTCCGGCCGGCGTACGCCGTCGCGGCCACGCCGCCGGCGAAGGCGATATGGGGACCGGTGACCGCGCCGAAGCCGATCGTCCCGGTGATGCCGGTCGCGATGTTACCGGCACCGACGGCATCGAGTCCGCCGAGTTCGCCCTCGAGGACGGCCAGCCCCTCGCCGAGGAAGACGACGAACCCCGTGAAGACGAACGCGGGCAGCGCCCCGAGGGCCGCGCCGAACGCGCCGCCGGCGAGGGCGGCAATGAGCAGGACGACGAACGCCTCGAGTTCCATCCCGATGACGGGTATCTGAAACAGGGGCTGGAACATGGGTTACTCCTCCGCGTCTTGCGCCCAGTCGCGCGATCGGTCGACGGCGTCGGACCAGCGGTCGTAGCGCCGATCGGCGTCGTCCCGGTCCATCTCGGGTTCGAACTCCGCGTCGACCTGCCAGTTGCTCCGCAGCTCGTCGGGATCGCTCCAGTAGCCGACCGCGAGTCCGGCCGCGTAGGCCGACCCCAGCGCCGTGGTCTCGTCGACGACGGGGCGAACGATCTCCGAGCCGATGATGTCCGACTGGAGCTGACAGAGGAAGTTGTTCTTGACCGCGCCGCCGTCGACCTTCAGCGAGCGCATCTCGATACCCGAGTCGGCCTCCATCGCCTCCGCGACGTCGCGCGTCTGGTAGGCGATCGACTCGAGGGTCGCGCGAACGACGTGTTCCTTGCGGGTGCCCCGCGTCATCCCGACGATGGTGCCACGTGCGCGCTGGTCCCAGTGGGGCGCGCCCAGTCCCGTAAAGGCGGGAACGACGTAGACGCCGTCAGTCGTGTCGACGCTGCGGGCGAGCGACGCCGTTTCGGCTGGGTCGTCGATCAGCGTCATGTCCTCGAGCCACTCGATCGCCGCGCCCGTGACGAAGATCGACCCCTCGAGCGCGTACTGAACCGCCTCACCTGAGCGCTGGAAGCCGATCGTCGTCAGCAGACCGTGATCGCTCTCGACGGCCTCGTTCCCGGTGTTCATCAGGAAGAACGAGCCGGTACCGTAGGTGTTCTTCGCGTCGCCGGCGTCGAAACAGGTCTGGCCGAACAGGGCCGCCTGCTGGTCGCCCAGCGCACCCGCGACCGGAATTTCGGCCTCGAGGAACCCGTCGGGGTCAGTCGACCCGTACGTTTCGTCGTCGCTCGAGGGGCGGACCTCGGGCAACATCGCCTCGGGGATCGAGAACTCCGCGAGGAGGTCGTCGTCCCACGCGAGATCGTGGATGTTGTACAGCATCGTCCGCGAGGCGTTCGTGACCTCCGTAACGTGCTCGCCCGTGAGGTTGTAGATCAACCACGAGTCGATGGTGCCGAACAGGACCTCACCCTCTTCCGCGCGGTCGCGGATGTCCTGTGGACGGGATCGTTCGAGTTTGATCGGATCGGCGTTGTCGAGCAGCCACTCGGCTTTCGTCGCCGAGAAGTAGGCGTCGGCCTCGAGGCCGGTCTTGTCGCGGATGGTTTCGACCATTCCGTCGTCTTCAAGCTGTTCGACGCGGTCCGTCGTCCGGCGGTCCTGCCAGACGATGGCGTTGTGAACTGGCTTTCCGGAATCGGCGTCCCACAGCAGTGTCGTCTCCCGCTGGTTGGTCACCCCGATGGCCTCGAGCCGGTCGGGACCGATGTCCGCCTGCCCGAGCGCCCGTCGGATGACCTCTTTGGTGTTTTCCCAGATTTCCATCGGGTCGTGTTCGACCCAGCCGGGTTCCGGATAGATCTGTTCGTGTTTCTGGTAGGCGTTCGCGACGACCTGCCCTTCGTGATCGAAGACGATGAAGCGGGTCCCGGTCGTTCCCTGGTCGACCGCACCGACGTACGTGGATTCTGTCACTCGTATTCACCCGGTGTTGTGTCGCCACGCGACGATTTACTATTGATCGCGTGATACCGGTAAACAATTTTGACGACCATTATAAACGTTTCTGAACGTGTCATAACATGACATAGAAGTACTAGTAGGGCTGGAACCCCGTAATAACGGCCCAGATTCGGGAATACGACGGGTTCGAAGCCGTCGATCTGGTCGCCTGATCGCGTCGTCCCGCCGTGGACGAGCCGACCTGCCCAGGAATTTACGGGCGTTTGGCTACCACCGATAAAATAATGGGTGGGGTGATCGTAGATGCGGACGAAGGGATGGCAACCGATACGGAGGTCCTCGTTCTCGGCGGCGGCTCGACCGGCTGCGGTATCGCCCGCGATCTGGCGCGCCGCGGCCTCGAGGTCACGCTCGTCGAGCGAGGAACCCTCACAGACGGAACGACCGGCCGGATGCACGGCCTGTTGCACAGCGGTGGGCGGTACGCGGTGTCCGACCGGGCCAGCGCGCGGGAGTGTATCGAGGAAAACGAGGTGCTTCGGGAGATCGCGGGCCACTGTGTCGAGGAGACCGGCGGCCTGTTCGTCCAGCGACCCGAGGACCCGGACGACTACTTCCGCGAGAAACTCGAGGGCTGTCGTGAGTGTGGGATCCCCGCTCGCGTGCTCTCGGGCGCGGAAGCCCGCGAGGTCGAACCGCACCTCGCGGCGGACGTGAAGCGAGCGATCGAAGTCCCCGACGGCGCGGTCGACCCGTTCCGGCTCTGCGTCGCGAACGCGATCGACGCCGAGACCCACGGCGCGCGGATCGAGACCCACGCGGAAGTGGTGGACCTCTTGCGCGACGGCGACGACATCTACGGCGTCGAGGTGCGCCACGATTCGGGACCGGGGAAGCGAACGCACGCGACGCCCGGGACGACCGAGGAGATCACCGCCGACTACGTCGTCAACGCGACCGGCGCGTGGGCCGGCCAGATCGGTGCGATGGCTGGCATCGAGGTCGAAGTCCGGCCCTCGAAGGGCGTGATGACGATCATGAACGTCCGGCAGGTCGACACGGTGATCAACCGCTGTCGGCCGAAGGGCGACGCCGACATCGTGGTTCCCCACGAGACGACGGCGATCCTCGGGACGACCGACGAGGAGGTCTCGGATCCGGACGACTATCCGGAAGCGGGGTGGGAGGTCGATCAGATGATCGACACCCTCTCGGAACTCGTCCCGATCCTCGAGGAGGCCCGGACCGTCCGGTCGTTCTGGGGTGTCCGACCGCTGTACGAGCCGCCGGGAACCGGCACCGAGGACCCGACCGACATCACGCGGGACTTCTTCCTGCTCGACCACGCCGACCGCGACGGCGTCTCGGGGATGTCGAGCATCGTCGGCGGCAAGTTCACCACCTACCGGGCGATGGCCGAGGAGATTTCCGACCACGTCTGCGAGAAACTCGGCGTGACCGCCGCCTGTACGACCGCCGAGGAACCCCTGCCCGGCAGCGAGAACATCGAAACGCTCGAGGCAGGCATGGACGACTTCGGACTGCGCTCGCCGGTGGCCCGCCGGAGCAAGCAACGGTTGGGAAGCCGAGCGCGTGACGTACTCGAGACGGACGAGCCGAACCCGGTGCTCTGCCAGTGCGAGGGGGTGACGCGCGCGGAGATTCGAGACGCGGTCTCGCAGTCGGGCTCGGATCTGAACGCGGTTCGGATCCGGACGCGAGCCTCGATGGGGAACTGTCAGGGCGGCTTTTGCTGTCAGAATATGGCGAACGAACTCCACCCCGAGTACGACGAGGAGACGGTCCGCGAGGCGCTGGACGACCTCTTTCAGGAGCGCTGGAAGGGCGAGCGTCACGCGCTGTGGGGCGAACAGCTCTCGCAGGCGATGCTCAACTACGCGCTGCACGCGACGACGATGAACAGGGACCGCGATCCCGCCAGCGCGGACGCGGATACGGCAGCGGTCGATTTCGCGGCCTTCGACGGCGGTCGGACCGAGGGGGACCGAGTCGACAGCTCACGAGGGGTTCGATAAATGGCGATCGAGGACGATGTCCTCGTCATCGGCGGCGGACTTGCCGGGACGACCGCCGCGCTCGCCGCAACAGAGCGAGACGGAGACGTGCAAGTCCGGCTGGTTTCGTACAAGCAGAGCACGCTCCGGCACGCGAGTGGGTTGATCGACGTTCTCGGATACACGCCGGCGGGCGACGGCCCGCTCGTGGATCCGTTCGACGCGCTCGAGGGACTCCCCGACGGACACCCCTACGAGCGCGTCGGGAGCGAGGCGGTCCGCGATGCGCTCGAGTTCTTCGACGATATCGCGGGCGACGCCTACGACGGGGCCCACACCGATGCGAACGCGCTCGTCCCGACCCACGGCGGAACGGTCAAGCCGACCGCCAGGTATCCGGTCTCGACCGCCGCCGGGCTCGCGAGCGACGACCGCGACGCCCTGCTCGTCGGCTTCGAGACGCTGCCGGACTTCGAAGCGCCGCTGGCGGCGTCCCACCTCGAGGCGGCGGGCGTCCCCTTCGAGGCCCGCGGCGTCACGGTTCGGTTCCCCGGCATCGCTCGAGACGACGCGAAAATCACCCGGTACGCGCACCTGCTCGACCACGACGAATCCGTGGCGACGACGTTCGGTGAGACGACCGCCCGCGAGGCGCTCGCCGAGACCGTTCGCCCCCACCTCGAGGACGAGTCCCGCGTCGGCTTCCCCGCGATCCTCGGCGACGAGCGCGCCGACGCAGTCAGAGCCGACCTTGCGGACCGACTCGGCGTCGACGTCTTCGAGGTCCCGATGGGGCCACCGAGCCTGCCCGGGATGCGACTCGAGGATCTCCTGTACGACGCGCTCGAGGAGCGGGGCGTCCGGGTGACGACGGGGGTTCCGGTGGTCGATTACGAGACCGACGCGGGCGAGACGGCCCCGAACGGTCTCGAACGGATCGATCACGTCGTCGTCGACCGGAACGGCAGCGAGATTCCCCACCGCGCCGACCAGTACGTGCTCGCGACGGGCGGACTGGTCGGAAAGGGCGTACGATCGGAGCGCGAGCGGGTGTTCGAACCCATCTTCGACTGCCACGTCCCGCACGCGGCGGACCGCTACGACTGGTTCGTCGACGACGTCTTCGGCGACCAGCCCTACGCGCGGTTCGGGCTGCCGGTCGACCGCGACCTCCGCCCGCTCGACGCCAGCGACGAGCCCGAGTTTTCGAACCTCCGGTCGGCGGGAGCGGTGCTCGGCGGCTACGACTTCGCGGCGGAGAAATCGGGTGCCGGCGTCTCGCTCGCGACGGGCTACGTCGCGGGCCGGCGCGCCGCCTCGGAGGGCGAACGATGAGAGACGACGTGTGCGCCTCGAGCGGCGGAATCGACCGACGGCACGCACACGATCGGAGCTGGCCGACCGACACGAACGGCACGGACGGTACGAACGGAATGGACGGCGACAACCGACTGATTCAGGTAATTCAATGAGCGACGCAGAACGACCGACCGACGACCCAGCGGGCGACGACGAGTTCGAGCCGATTCAGGTCTTTCCCGAGGCCGAGGAGATGGACCTTCGGCCGGGTGCGGACGACTGCTACAAGTGCTCGACCTGCGATACGAACTGTCCCGTCGCCGAGGTAGACGACGAGTTCCCCGGGCCGAAGTTCCAGGGCCCCGAGCAGTGGCGGCTCAAGCGCCAGGACGATCACGACATCGACGACTCGGTGATGAAGTGCTCGAACTGCATGCGCTGTGACAGTGCCTGCCCATCGGACGTCCCCCTCTCCCAGATGCACAACACCGCTCGAGGGGAGTACGTCGAGGAACAGATGGACACGTTCTCGCGAGAGTACGTTCGGAATCGCATCCTCGCGAACTACCGCCGACTCGCCCCGCTCGGGTCGATGTTCCCACGGACGACGAATTTCGTGATGGGGCTCTCCGCGACGCAGTGGCTGGGCGAGAAACTCCTCGGAATTACGAGCGAGCGGGAATTGCCGGCGTTCGCGACGGAGACGTTTCGGGAGTGGTGGATGAAGCGAGGTGGCAACGCCACCTCGAAAAAGCGAGCGCAGAAGGCGCGAGTCGCGAGGGATTCGGAGAGTCCCTCGGACCGTGCGAGCGGGCAGTCGGCCCGCGAGCAGACAGAGCGAGGCGGTGCACAGGTTCAAAACGACGAGAAGCGCATCGCCTACTTCCATGGCTGCTACGCGAACTACAACACGCCAGAGGTAGCCAAGGCCCTCGTGCGGGTCTACGAACATTTCGGCTACGAGATCATGGTTCCCGACCAGCACTGTTCGGGGACGCCGATGTTCGCCAACGGGATGCTCGAGGACGCGCGCCGGTCGGCTGAAACGAACGTCAGGGAACTCGCCGCGGCGCTCGCGGACGGCGCGGACGTCGTCGCCTCCTGCAGTTCGTGTTCGATGTCGATCCGGCAGGAGTACCCCGAACTGTTCGACTTCGAGGGTACTGAGGACGTCGCCGCGAACACCTGGGATGCCGTCGAGTACCTCCGAGTTCACGAGGACCTCGAGAGCGAACTCGAGGGGACGTCGATCGACGGGGCGCTTGCGGATTCGAACTTCGCCTACCACGCGCCGTGTCACGCGCGGAATCAGGGCCTCGACGGGCAGACGATGGAGGTGCTGGCAGCGATCGACGGCGTCGACGCCCACGATGTCGGCGACTCCTGTTCTGGGATCTCCGGCACCTACGGCTGGAAGGCCGAGAATTACGAAACATCCATGAAAATCGGGTCGGAAATGGTCGACCACATGGAAGATGCGGACGCGGAAACGGGACTCACGGAGTGTCCGACCTGTTCGATGCAGATGGAACACGGGACCGGCTACGAGATCACCCACACGCTCGAGGTGCTCGAGGCGGCGCTGGTCGGAACCGCGACGGAGGCAGACGCGCAGTAATGGACCTTCAGGAGCGAATCGCTCGCCGTCGATCGGCGCGGCAGGGACGACGTATCGTCGTGGATCGCGACCAGCTCAGCCCGGTCGTCCACCGGCCGGAACCGGTCGGTCGGGGCCCCGTGCTGGAGCAACTGCTCGACGCGCTCGAGCCGATCTTCGACGGGGAGCTGCCGCCGCCGGTCGCGATCGTCGGGCCGGCTGGATCGGGCACATCAGCGGTCGTGACCGCGATGTTCGACGCGTTGAACGACCAGTTCGGCGGCTCGAGCCGCGCAATCGAGACGACGACAAGAGGTGGACGAACCGAGCCGGTGACGTGGTTCGTCACCGTCGACGGCCGTCAGGTCGAGAGCCCCTTCGCGTTCTACCGAGCGGTGCTGTCGGGGCTCTCATCGGAACGGGTTCCCGAGAGCGGCGTGGGCACTGACGACCTCCGCGACCGTCTCAGCGACAGGCTGTCCCGTCCGGATCGGCGTGCCGTCGTCGCGATCGACCACCACGACGAGCCCGAGACGCTCGGGGTCGGTCGCGTCCGCGAGCTGCTGGCACCGGTCGCGGACTGCGCCACCGTCGCGGTCGGACGGACCGAACCCGACGATCACCGGGGCGAGACGGTTACCGTCCCGGCCTACCGCGATCACGAACTCGTCGACGTCGTCACCGATCGCGTTTCGACGGGACTCGCGGCGGGCGCGCTCGATCACGGCGCAGTCCGTGAACTGGCCGACTGGGCCGACGGGAACGCCCACGACGCGCTCGCGGCCCTGTTCGGCGCCGCCGTCCTCGCGAGCGAGGACGAGGCCGACCGGATCGAGTCCCCCCACCTCGAGGCAGCGCGGACCGACGTGCCCGACGACGGCGTGCACGTCGCTCGAGCGCTCGCGCTTTCGGCCACCCGGCAACGGGTGTTGCTCGCGCTCGTCGATATCGATCCGAGTGACCGCCCGATCCGCGAGCTAGCGAGCGCTATCGCCGCCCGGTCGTCACTAACCGCCGGAACGGTCACGCGATTCCTCTACGAGCTCGCGGATCGAGGCGTCATCGAACGGGTTCGGTTGTCGTCCCCCGGTCACAACAGCGGGCGGCAACCCAGCACGGTCGAACCGCGGTACCCCACGATCGCGTTCCGATCGCTGACGACGGTCTCGCTTGACGACGCTCCGTGATCAACGGCCGATACAATCATTTTTGACCGTGCGGCGAAATGAGTTGGACGACAACGGGGACACATGACTATCGAGATCGCGGAAACGGCCGACCCGTCCGGGCTCGAGGTATACGATTCCATCGAGCAACGCCGCTTGCAGATCGAAATGCCGGGGACAGTGTCGTTCGATGCGGTCGAGGGGGAGTTCTGTTTCCCGATCGACGAGACGTGCCGACTCGAGACTGACTCGCTCACGTTCAATCAGCTCTACTCCGTCACCGTTCACGACGAAACCGGTCGCACGGAGGCGAGTTTCGACGCCAGTGAAACGGTTCGACTCGAGGAACGGACCCAATTCGTCGGGTTGAGCGGCCCGATCAAGCTGTACTGTCGCATCGACGCACCGGGCACGATCGACATCGGGCTGACGTCGGTCCGGATTTCGACCGATCGAGAAACGACGGTTGAACTCGGTGCGCGGTCACTCCACGACCGGCCGCGGGGGACGATCACCACACCGCCCGACGTCGAATCGATGATGGAGGCCGTTTCCGCGCTTCCGTCCGCGCTCAAAACGACCTCGCCGGAGCGGACGTGGCCGACGCTGCGCGGCCATCCGCCGTTGCTCGAACTCGGCGACCGACTCGAGATTCCCGACGCTATCGATCCACCGGACGGCGAGATCTCGCTGACCGTCCCGCGGGAGTACGCTTCGGTATATCAGGCCGCTCCGCTCGCGTTCTTCCTCGGGGCGACGATCCGGCCCGGGACCGAGCCGATGCTCGAGACGTCGCGCTTCGAGTACTCGCTCTCGACTCCCCGCTCGTTCGAAGACGAGATCGCCCACCTTCTGAAACGATTCTTCTTTCTCGACGCGATCGTCCGTATGGACGGTATGTTCCGGTATGAACTACTAGAACGGGCCTCGCTCGAGGACGACCTCCCGTTCGACCTCGCGGAAACGTACGACCTGTCGCTTTCTCACCGGCTCAACCGATACCTCGAGGTTCCCTTCGAGGTGATCGAACCCCACGTCCCGCGGTGGCCGCTGACCGCCCACGTGCCATCGGAGCCCGAAAGCGCCTCGTTGCTCCCGTTCATCATCAACGAACTCGGAATCGTCCGCGAGACGCGGGGGCAGACGCCCGAGTCGATCCCGTCTCCGGAGACGACGAGTTCACAACTCGTTCGGTCGGCGACGACGTATCGCTCCCCCTCGGAGCTTCGGGACGAGCCCGAGTTCGTCGCTCCGGCCGTGACGGGCGAGTCCGTCGAACACGCCTGGTTCGGGGGCGGTATTCCCCAGCAGGCCTCGAAGGCGACACTCGAGGCATACCAGAGCCAACTCGAACACAGGAAACCGGTCGAGTCGATCGAACTCCTGCTCGTCTGTAACGACGTTCGGATGATGGACGAACACGACTCGCTCGACGGCAGCTACGGCAATCGGGAGAACCTCCCCTTCGAAATCGACTCGAAGTTCGGCGTCGGTTCCGAGCAATTGGCCGCGCTGCTAACCGACGGCGGCTACGACTTCTTTCACTACATCGGGCACGCGACCGAAGACGGACTCCGCTGTCCCGACGGGGACCTCGACATCCGAACTCTCGAGTCGGTCGACCTCGGCGTCTTCTTCCTGAATGCGTGCCGGTCATACGAACAGGGGCTTGCACTCACCCGCCGTGGCGCGTTCGGCGGCGTCAGCACGTACGCCGATGTCATCAACGAGGACGCCGTCACGGCCGGCGAGACCATAGCCAGACTGCTCAACCGCGGCTTCCCGCTTCGGGGGGCGCTCGAAATCGCTCGAGACAACGCCATGCTCGGAGAGCAGTATCTCATCGTCGGCGACGGTTCGACGGATATCGCCCAGTCGGACGGCGGTGCGCCGATGCTCGTCGCAATCGACTCTCGCGACGGGGACGGATACGATTTCTCCGCCAAATCGTACTCGACGAAGGAGTTCAAACTGGGAACCACGACGGCCTCGCCTATCGATTCGGTGTCCGACTGTCACCTCACTCCGAGCCACACGCCGCAGTTGCCGGTCGAGACGATGGAGCTTCAGGAATACCTCACCTGGACGGAGTTACCGGTCGTCGTCGACGACGAGTTACACTGGAACGACGGCATCGGAACGTCACTACTAAATTGAGAACGAGGGTCTTCACGACGGCGGACTCGATACGGTTCAGTTTCTGGTCACGACGGAACGGTTCGAAGCGATTGTCTCCCGATATCAGGGTCCCACTTGGGACATGCTTCCCGCTGCAACCGACCCTGCCTGACTGAGCAGGACGAACAGGGTGAACAGCGCGCCGATCATTCGGGGGTGCTTTGCGAGGTAGTCTTTCATGCTGTTTTTCGCGGACATCGCAATCCAATGGTTGTTTCCAATGGGAATAAATTTATCTAATAGTTACATATAGTAATTATTATGTTTCAACGAGAACGGGTCTCGAAAGGGGAGACGGCGGTCTGATTCCGGTTTTCAGCGGCTAGTCAGCGATAGTTCCGTACTCGAGGACAGTGGCGTGTCGTTACAATAATACCACTGATTCGGACCAGCGACAGCCGCGACGGCCACAACTGCCGGCCGTTCTGATGGGCCAACCCGCTGGATCATCGCCAGCCCCGCACCCGATAACCGGAACGCCCACCGATCGAAGCCGGAGAACCGCGAGCGATGCGGTTCGATACCGCTCGAGGACCCGTCGAACGACGCGGTGCATCCGGCTCACCGCGGCGCTCCTGCCGATCACGAACCCCGCGGTCGAGTCGGTCGCGCGACGATCGATCCGTCGTTCGATCTCGGCAGCCAACGCGATTGCCAGCGCCCCGAGGTTTCGATCGCACCGACCGACGATCGATGCGCGCGTCGCCTTCGAGACGCCGGCCGCGATGTCGGCCGATCCCGTGGAACAACCCTCGAGAGACGCCGGGAGAGCCGTTCGCATCGCTCGTGTCGTATTTCGGAGTCGCTCAAAAACGTTCTCGGCTTTCGCACCGATCGAGAACCGAGCCGCGACGCGAAGAACGGACAGCCGCGTTAGTGTGCTCGTTGCGGTGCGACCGGCTCGAACGCGTTCGCGGTCCCGTTGTCGGCAGTTCCGTCGTCCGACGAATTGGTACCGTCCGCGTCCGTGCTTCCGTCGTCGGTCTCGTTGCCGGTCGTTTCGTTACCCGACGTCTCGTTGCCCGGCGTCTCGTTCCCGGACGGATCCTCGACCTCCTCGAGGTCGCCGGCGTCGACGGTGTCGCCCTCCACCACTGCAGGCTCGGGGACGGCCGTCTCTCCGGTGAACTGCCGCAGTCCCTGTTCGCTGGACTCGAAGACGCTGACGCTGTAGTTGCCGGTCGCCTCGACGCTGCTGTCGGTGTAGCCGTCCTCGACGCCCAGTTCGTCGTTGGTCGCGTACGGGACTGTCACTTCGTAGCTCCCGTCGTCCGCGAGCGACGCCTGCTGTCTGTACGTGAACGTGCGTCCGGTGTCGGTCTCGAGATCGACCGCCACGACGGCCGTGGCGTTAGCAGCGTCGATGTCGTCGGCATCGTCGACGCTGCCGGTGATTGTCGCCCCCTCGACGCGCTCGTAAGTTTTCACCGACGAGACGACGTGACCGTCCCACACAGGCCTCCCGAGACCCTGATAGATCTGATTATTGCTGCGGGCCTGTGCGAGCTGCTGTTGGATCGCCTGCGTCTGGTTCGTCCATCCGGAGCCCCGGAGCCGCAGGGAGTAGCGGGGAATGGCCTGTCCGTTGATCCCCATGCCGCCGACGATCGCGTACTTGTCGTTCTCGTGGACTAACCGGTAGTGTTCCATCCCGGCCGCATCCTGCAGGTACAACGACGAGAGCGTCGTATTGTCGTAATTCTCGTTTGCGCTCGGTAGTTGTTGCGTCTGGTTCCCTCCGGCCGAGAACTGCTCACCGCTGACGTAGTGGCCGTAGTCGGGGCCGGACCACTGCGTGATCGGACTGAACTTCTGACCGGCCATCTCGTTGTCGATCATCACGTATCGGACGTCCTCGCCCGAATCACTGCCCGAAGTCGCCTGCCGGAGTTCCTCAGTGGAGCGATCGGCAACCGGCTCGCCCGCGGCGATCGCGTCGAGAACCAGTTCCGCCCGTTCCTCGGACTCGGCGGTCAGGTACGTCGACGACGACCGCGCGTTTTGCTGGAACGGGTTCGAGTGCGGAATCCGTTCGGCCTGGGTCGTTATCAGGTGGCCGTAGTCCCACCACGACATGACGCCGTAGGCCCCCTCCGGATACTCGTAGTCGCCGTCACCCGGATTGTACGTCCCGTAGTAGTCGAGCTTGTCGGCGTTGTTCGCGCCGCCGTAGTTCCCCGGCGCAGGCGTGTTCTCTTTGAGCCAGTGGTTTGATTCTTCCCAGTTCGTCGCGCTCCCGCTCGGACCGGTCTGTTTGCCCTGATCCCACGCAGTCGCCTGCGCGAGCGGTGGCAGGAGCGGTGCAAAAAGGAGCAAAACGACGAGCAAGACGACGATGACCTGATAGGTCTCGACCTGTCTGATGGAGTCAAGGCTGCTCTCGAGGTCGAGATCGAAGAGGCGGGTGATTTCCGCGACGAACGCCGCGTTGACCACTGCGACCGCGAGCGTGAGGTAGTACATGAAGCGCACCTGCGTCGCGGCCATGCTGATCAGGAACAGCGCCCAGACGATGACCAGCGTGTGCTCGGCGCGGAATTTGCGACCGAGGAGCGGCCGAATCGCGAGGAATGCCAGCCCGGCGAGCATCGTGTAGAACGCGCTCCCGAACTCGGTGAAGACGCGGTCGAAGAAGTTCTCCGGCGGCTGGGCCTCGGCGATGGTGAGGTCAGTGGCCGTCCCGCCGAACGGGAGCATACGACGCGTCGCGTTCCCGATGATCGAGTCGAACAGACTCGGGACGGCGAGCCACATCACGACGAACGTCGCAGCGATGAGTCCGCCGATTGCGACGGGGTAGTATTGGCGCTCGAGGCCGCGATTATTCCATTCGCGTGCGAGCCAGGCCATGAAGACACAGCCGGCGGCCACGAGGAAGGCGGTCAGCGGCTGGAGCAACCCGAAACTGGTCGAGCCTGTACTGCCGGGCTGTTCCATGAGCAGTATCGTCAATAGGGCGGTCACGCCGAGGCTTACTGCACCCACGAAGGCGACGTGATCCGGCGAGACACCGCGGAGGTAGTCGAGGCAAAGCTGGACGGTGAAGAAGATGGCGAAGATACCGATCAGGAGGATTGCGGACGGCCAGACCCAGATATAGAGCGTGAGCGCGAGTCCGGCGAGTCCGCTGTAAATGGCGGGCCGTCGGAGCGCGTCCCAGTCCCTGTCGACGACCAGTTCGTAGATCGGCTTCTCGCGTTCGGCGACGGTGAGCGCGACCATCATCGCGAGGATCGCGATCGCCATGAACAGGACCTCGCCGACGTGATGGTCGAGTTGGCCGACCGTCGATCGGGAGAGGAACTGTCCCTTTGCGAGTGCGAGGACAAGGACGGAGACGACGCCGCCGAGCGTGCCGCCGAGTCGCCGACCCGCGTAGAAGACCGGGATCGCGACGAGCGCGGCCATGACCGGAATCGAGAGCAGCGAGACCGTGTATAGCGTCTCGGCCGACGGATCGCCGAGACCGACGATCATTGCGACAGTGACGATGAGTTGATCGAACAGCGTCCCGAACTGGCCGACGTAGTTTCCGGACGGGAACCCCGTCCAGACCTCGTACGGCATCGTGTGCGGGTAATTTTCCGCCGTCCAGTTGATCGTCCGCCAGTGATACCACGAGTCGACGCCCGCCAGGGCAGGCGTTCCGTCCTCGGTGACGAACCGATCGTACGACTGGGTTCGCAACCAGAACATAAACAGCATCACGATCCCGATCACGGGGAGGTGATACCAGTCTCGGAACGACTCGAGGACGGACGTTTCGGTCCCGTCCTCGACGCGTTCGGTGTCGGTACTCATTAG